>VOFI01000181.1_pt1 | contig 56971 bp, 66 predicted proteins | sample 5384131 | NCBI WGS metagenome assembly VOFI01 (sample SAMN12384728, study PRJNA508395) | human gut metagenome | isolation source: healthy gut H | host: Homo sapiens
CTTTTCCGTACGGCGCAGCACCGCCTTGATGCGTGCCACCAGCGCCATCATGCCGAACGGCTTGGGGATATAGTCATCTGCGCCATTGTCCAGCCCCACCACCTGGTCATACTCTGTTCCCTTGGCGGTGAGCATAATGACCGGCAGCGTCTTGGTCGCCTGGCGGCTGCGGAGCTTCTTGAGGATCTCCAGACCATCCTCTTCCGGCAGCATAATGTCCAGCAGTACCAGTTCCGGTGTCTCCTCTGCCATCGCACGCCAGAACGCCGACGGCAGCCCGAACCCCTTTGCCTCCATGCCGGTGCTGCGCAGCGTATAGATCACCAGCTCCCGGATGCTATCATCGTCTTCTACCAAATAAATCATATTGCTGCCCTTTCTCTGATGCAGAGTCTGCGCCGCACCCTCCGGCAGCCGTGCCGGGGTACGGGAATGCACTCCGAATTACAAATAAAAAGAGGGAACGTCACAGCGATGTTCCCTCTTGACGTTTTTACCGTCTCTATCGTACCATATTCCCGACGATTCGTCAAGGATGGTTTTGCAGTTTTTGTTTTGCGTATGGGTTGCGTTTGGCAATGGGTGAAACGACCCTGTAGGGGCGAACACTGTTCGCCCGGGTCGACTCCTCTGCCCTGCCGGACACCTCCTCTATAAGGAGGCAATTAGGCTCCTCTTCCAGAGGAGCTGGCAAGCCGTAGGCTTGACTGAGGAGTGGCGTACCGGAAAAGAAAAACCTTATGGAATTAGGCAAACATTGTTCGCCCGAATCGACTCCTCTGCCCTGTCGGGCATCTCCTCTAAAGAGGAGACGATTTGAGAAAGCCTCCTCTTTAGAGGAGGTGGCACGAAGTGCCGGAGGAGTTATTACGCTGGCAAGCCGTAGGCTTGACTGAGGAGTCATCCCTCACGCCAACTTCTCATGCTTACCGGTAATGGCATACATCACCCACTCTGCCACATTGACAGCGTGGTCGCCGATACGCTCCAGATACTTGGCGATCATCATGAGATCCAGTGCGTTTTCCGCCATGTCCTGGTTGGTGCGCACCAGTTCCACCAGCTCCTGGCGGACCTTCACGAACAGGTCATCCACCTGGTCATCTGCCTGCGCCACCTTTTTCGCCAGCTCCGCATCCATTTTCACGTAGGAATCCACGCTGTCGGTCACCATGCCGATGGCTGCCTTTGCCATCTCCTTGATATGCACCTTTCCGGCATATTCCCGGAACGAAACGTGCTTGGTAATGTCTGCGATATCCGCCGCCTGGTCGCCGATGCGCTCCAGGTCGGAGATCATTTTCAGCGCCGAAGAGACCATACGCAGATCTGTCGCCACGGGCTGCTGGAGCAGCAAAAGCCGCATACACAGCCGCTCGATATCCCGTTCGTACTGGTCGATCTCCAGCTCGAAATCGTCCACCTTTTCGGCGAGCGTCCGGTTGTTCTCCAAAAGCGCCTGGATCGCACCGGAGATGGCGTCCTCGCACCGTGCGCCCATCTGGATCATCTCTGTATTCAGCTTTGCCAGCTGCGATTCGTAATACTCTCTCATTATCCGAACCTCCCCGTGATGTAGTCCTCTGTCCGCTTATCCTGCGGATTGGAGAACAACTTTTCTGTTTCTGCATATTCCACCACTTCACCCAGCAGGAAAAAGGCGGTGCGGTCAGACACACGGGTCGCCTGCTGCCTATTGTGGGTAACGATGATAATGGTATAGTCATTTTTCAGCGACATGACCAGATCTTCCACCTTTGAGGTCGAGATCGGGTCGAGAGCGCTGGTGGGTTCGTCCATCAGCAGTACTTCGGGTTGCACCGCCAGCGCACGGGCGATACACAGACGCTGCTGCTGTCCGCCAGACATACCCAGGGCGCTCTTGTTGAGACGGTCCTTCACCTCGTCCCAGATGGCAGCGTCCCGGAGCGATCTTTCCACGATCTCGTCCAGCTTTGCCTTGGAACGGATGCCGTGGGTACGGGGACCGTAGGCAATGTTGTCATAGATGCTCATGGGGAACGGGTTCGCTTTCTGGAACACCATGCCCACCCGCTTGCGCAGCAGGTTCACATCCATATCGCCGTAAATGTCCTCCCCGTCCAGGCGGATATCGCCGGTGATCTTACAGCCCTCTACCAGATCACGCAATTTCGTGCGCTTCTCGTGCGCTCTTGGCAATGCGTTAAAATCCCTCCGGCACTTCGTGCCACCTCCCTTTCAAGGGAGGCAAATTATTTCATCATGTCCCCTTGAAAGGGGGATGTCAGCGAATGAGCTGACAGGGGGATTCAATGATTAGGAGCATCTCTGTAGGGGCGAACATTGTTCGCCCGTTGGTGTGTTACTCCTCCGGCACTTCGTGCCACCTCCTCTAAAGAGGAGGCTTTTACAAATCGTCTCCTCTTTAGAGGAGATGCCCAACAGGGCAGAGGAGTCGACCCGGGCGAACGATGTTCGCCCCTACATTGGAATGGGTGACTTACGCAATTTCGTGCGCTCTCTGCTTGGCAATGCGTTAAAATCCCTCCGGCACTTCGTGCCACCTCCCTTTTCAAGGGAGGCAAATTATTTCTCACCATGTCCCCCTTGAAAGGGAGATGTCAGCGTGAGCTGACAGGGGATTTACTCCTCAGTCAAGCCTACGGCTTGCCAGCTCCTCTATGAGAGGAGCCTATATATGCCTCCTCTCATAGAGGAGGTGTCCGCAGGACGGAGGAGTCAACCCAGTGCAACGCACCCCTCACCCACTCACTTTTTCGTCAGTTTCTTTGCCGCATAGCCGGACAGGGCGTTGATGAGAATGACCATCACCAGCAGCACCACCGCAGTGGCATAGGCTGCGCCCATATACTTGCCCTCGCACAGCAGCTGGTACATATGCACCGCCAGCGTGCGGCAGGGGTTTCAGAAAGCCGGTGCAGACGTCGGTGGATGTGCCGGCGGTGTAAATCAGCGCCGCCGTTTCTCCGACAATGCGTCCGATGGCAAGGATGACGCCCGCCAGGATGCCCGGCACAGCGCTGGGGAGAATGATGCGGAAGATGGTACGCAGCCGTCCGGCGCCCAGTCGAAACTGCCCTCACGGAAAGAATCCGGCACGCTCAGCAGCGCCTCTTCGGTGGTGCGCATAATCAGCGGCAGCACCATCAGCGCCATGGTGATCGCACCGCCCAGCAGCGAATAGCTGAACCGGCACGCCACGGCGAACGCCAGGAATCCGAACAGACCGAACACAATGGACGGGATGCCCTGGAGCGTTTCGGTAGTCATGCGGATGATCTTCACCAGCGTCATCTGGAACTTGCTGCCCCGGTTGGAATATTCCACCAGATAGATGGCGGAGAACACGCCGATGGGGACGGCGATCAGCAGCGTCAGCGCTGTCATGATCAGTGTATTGATGATAGACGGCATCATAGAACAGTTGTCTGTGGTATACTTCCAGGCGAACATGGACGGGCGGAGATTCGGCACGCCCATCACCACGATGTACACGATCAGACTCAGCAGCACGCCCACGGTGATGACTGCCGCCAGCAGGGTGACGATCAGCACAGCCAGCGAGCCGGGATGCCGCTTATAGGATGCCATTTTCTGTCGGAAGGTCTGATGGTTGATGCCAACGATCTTCTCGGTTTTTCCCTCTTTCATTTTGTCTCCTTCTTTTTCACCAGCGAAAAGCAAACGTTGATCAGCAGGATGAAGATGAACAGGACAACGCCTGTGCCGATCAGTGCGCCCCGGTGCAGGTCAGTGGCATATCCCATCTCCATGACGATATTCGCCGTCATGGTGCGGACACCGGACAGCAGGCTCTTCGGGAGAACGGTCTGGTTGCCGGCGATCATGACCACCGCCATGGTCTCGCCAATGGCTCTGCCGATGCCCAGGATGATGCCTGCCATAATGCCGGACTTCGCCGCCGGGAGCGTTGCGCAGTAGACGCTGCGCTCATGGGTCGCACCCAGCGCCAGCGAACCCTCATAGTAGCTGTCGGGAACGGCACGGATCGAGGATTCCGAGATCTCGATGATGGTGGGCAGGATCATAATGCCCAGCAGGATGCCGGCGGTGAGGACGCTTTTTCCTACCCCGAAAATGCTCTGCATGATGGGAACGAGAACCACCAGCCCAAAGAAGCCGTACACAATGGACGGGATGCCAGCCAGCAGCGAGATCGCCGGCTTTAAGATCTTATACAATTTTCCGGGGCAGAACCGTGCCATAAAGACGGAACACAACAGCCCGATGGGAACGCCCACCAGAATGGCGATGCCCGTGGCGTAGATGCTGCCCACGATCATGGGCAGGATGCCGAACTCGCCCTCCTGGGGTTTCCAGACCAGACCGGTCAGAAACTTCAGCGGTCCGATCTCCGCAATGGCAGGAAAGCCGTTCACGAACAGGAATCCGCAGATCAGCACCACCGCCAGGATGGACACACAGGCTGCCACCAGAAAGACCACTTTCATGATGGACTCACGATATTTTTTCATGGATGTTATTCTCTCCTCTCTGAGAGGGTGGTTTCAACCGTTTTTTGGGGTATGGGTGGAAATTGTGGAAATATGGGTGCGGGATGTCCCTGTAGGGGCGAACATGGTTTGCCCGTTGGTGTGTCACTCCTCCGGCACTTCGTGCCACCTTCTCTATAAGAGGAGGCTTTCTCAAATCGTCTCCTCTTTAGAGGAGATGCCCGACAGGGCAGAGGAGTCAGCCCGGGCGAACACTGTTTGCCCGTTGGTGTGTCACTCCTCCGGCACTTCGTGCCACCTCCTCTATAAGAGGAGGCTTTCTCAAATTGTCTCCTCTTTAGAGGAGATGCCCGACAGGGCAGAAGAGTCAGCCCGGGCGAACATGGTTTGCCCGTTGGTGTGTCACTCCTCCGGCACTTCGTGCCACCTCCTCTAAAGAGGAGGCTTTCTCAAATCGTCTCCTCTTTAGAGGAGATGCCCGACAGGGCAGAGGAGTCAGCCCAGGCGAACGATGTTCGCCCGTTGGTGTCACTCCTCCGGCACTTCGTGCCACCTCCTCTAAAGAGGAGGCTTTCTCAAATTGTCTCCTCTTTAGAGGAGATGCCCGACAGGGCAGAGGAGTCAGCCCGGGCGAACATGATTCGCCCGTTGGTGTATCACTCCTCCGGCACTTCGTGCCACCTCCTCTATAAGAGGAGGCTTTTCAAATTGTCTCCTCAGCCCGGGCGAACACTGTTCGCCCCTACGGTGGGGACGATACCTTTTCCACATACCTGTCCGATTTCACAAGTATTTGTGCCAAAAATTCATCCTCCGTCTGCTCCTCACGGGCATCCACCTCCCTTTTCAAGGGAGGCAAATTATCGCTCACCATGTCCCCTTGAAAAGGGGGATGTCAGCGTAAGCTGACAGAGGGATTATGACTGTTTTACTTCGACTCCAGCGCAGACCACTCTGTGATCTCACCGGTGTAAACCTGCTTGATCTGATCCTTGGTGATAGCGTCCAGGCTGTTGTCCTTGTTGACGATCACAGCGATGCCGTCCATTGCCAGAACAGTACTCTTTACGCCGGTCTCAGTGTCTTTCAGTTCACGGGATGCCATGCCGATATCGCAGACGCCCTCCTGGGTGGAAGTCACGCCGGTGGTGGAGTCGCTCTGCTGTACGTCTACGCTGACATCCGGGTTTATGTCGGCATAAGCCTCTTTCAGCTTGGTCATGACCGGTGTGACGGAAGAAGAACCGGCTACCACAACGCTGCCCTTTGCGCCGTTGGAAGTGTAGCTTTCTGTACCCTGTGCCACATAGCCCTCTTTGCTGATAACGTCAGCGGCATCGGTACTCATGATATAGTTGAAGAAATCCTGTGCAGCGTCGCTCAGCGCCTCGCCGTCTCTGGTGACCAGGTTGAACGGACGGGAGATGGAATAGCTGCCGTCTGCCACCGTGTCCACGCTGGGTGCTACGCCGTCTACTTCCAGTGCCTTGACGGAATCATTCAGCGAACCAACGGAAACATAGCCGATGGATGCAGCATTGCCGGCTACTGTGGTCAGCATAACTGCGGTGCTGTTGGTGACCTCAGCGCTGGAGACGGTGTTGTCCTTGTCGTCTGCCACGATGCCGCACAGCTCGGTGAATGCACCTCTTGTGCCGGAGCCGTCCTCACGGGTGATTACGGAGATTGCGCCGGATGCACCGCCGCCGCATCCGGTGAGACTGCTTGCCATTACGCCCAGTGCAGCGACTGCTGCTGCGATCTTTGTCATCTTTTTCATAATAGATACTCCATTTCCGGACACCATGGTGTCCCTTCGCCGGTTCGTTGTGAACCGTGTTTCGCTTTTTTTATCCTTGTTCCAATGAACAATGTTATTATACCAAGCCTATGTAAAGTCTGTTATCGCAGCAATGTGAAATCTGGGTTAAATGTTAACTCCTCGGCGTGTGCCTTTGTTAACTCCGGAAATATCACGCAGTTTCGGTGCTTTTCGGATTGTTAACAAAGAAAAATACGTTATGTTAAACGAAAAGGGATTGATTTTCTGCACATTTTGTGTTATAATTTCCGGGAAGGCGGCTGGGTGGTGTGTAAAGCGACTTGAGGGTACGTTCCCGGATATCCCGGGCGAACGAAGTTCAATGCCTTATTCTGACAAGACTATCCCTCCGGCACTTCGTGCCACCTCCCTTTCAAGGGAGGCTTATTCCCACCACCGCCGCCAAATCACCAGAAAGGACAGATCCCTATGAATTTTACGGAACTCGCAAAAAAACGCTGCTCCGTCCGTGCCTATGCGGACAAGCCCATTGCGCCGGAGCATCTCCAGGCAGTCCTGGAGGCAGGCAGACTGGCGCCCACCGGCAAGAACCACCAGCCCCAGCGCATCCTGGTCGTACAGTCCCCGGAGGGTCTGGCGAAGATGGCGCAGGCGATGCACAACACCAACGCCTATACAGCAAAGGCAGTCCTCATGATCTGCTCTGACACCACGGACTGCTGGGTGCGCAGCTTTGACAGCCACTGCATCCACGAAATCGATGCGTCTATCGTCACCACGTATATGATGCTCGCCGCAACCGAACAGGGTCTGGGTTCCCTGTGGGTGGAGCGCTTTGATCCGGAGATCCTGCGGAAGGAATTCCACCTGCCGGACAACTACGTGCCGGATGCCCTGCTCTGCCTGGGCTATCCCCAGCCGGAGGCAGTGAAGTCCCCGGGCGCTATGACACCGAGCGCAAGCCACTGGAGGAAACGGTCTGGTACGAGAGTTATCAGGCGTGATCTGAAAAATTGCAGCACAACCAGGCTGTCCCATAAGCGGGGCAGCCTTTTTTTTGTTGTGCGGTCTTATGATGTTTGTCCGTTGGGGCAACTCCTCCGCCCTGTCGGGCACCTCCTCTATGAGAGGAGGCAATATAGGCTCCCCTTTAGGGCGCCCGTAGGGTGTGCCTTGTGCTGAGCTGTCACCGTAGGTGACTGAGGGGTTATCCTTTTAGAAGAGCTGGCAGCCGTAAGGCTGACTGAGGAGTCATTTTCCAAACACCCGAATGAATGCGCAAAACCATTCTGTAGGGGCGAACATTGTTCGCCCGTTGGTACGTTTCCCGGAATGACTCCTCCGCCCTGTCGGGCACCTCCTCTATGAGAGGAGGCATATATAGGCTCCCCTTTAGGGCGCCCGTAGGGTGTGCCTTGTGCTGAGCTGTCACCGTAGGTGACTGAGGGGTTATCCTTTTTAGAAGAGCTGGCAGCCGTAAGGCTGACTGAGGAGTCATTCCCTACGGTAGGAACACGCCGCCATTTTCACACACCCATTTCCGCAGCTCAACAAGGATTGCAGATAAAGGACGCATAGACCGAGGACGGTGTTTCCGGGGCGACAGGCTTTGTCGTCGGCGCTGGTTCCGGCGTGTTTTCGCCGGAACTGCCTGCCTTTTTCGTTCCCAGGTACGCACTGCCGCTTTCCAGCTGCGCATAGGGGTTCTGTCCCATACGCCAACCGTTCGCCTCGTAGTAGTCGTAGAACTGTTCCGGGTCGATGCCGTTCTGCCGTTCCGCACAGTATGCGGCGATCTCTTCCGGTTCGGGTTTCACCCACTGCGCCGCCTTATCCAGCCGCTTTCCGGAAAAATTCCCTTTCCCTGCCTGCGCAGCCGTCGTTGTCCTTGTTTCCGGAGCGCCGTCTCTCTCTGGATATAACAATGACTCTGTATCTGCATCTGACTCTTTTTCTGGCTCTGTCTCTGACTCTAACTCTGACTCTAACTCTTTCTCTATCTCTGTATCTACAATGTGATCCGTCTCCGGTAACGATGTGATCACATTGTGATTTGGCTCCGGTAACATTGTGATCACATTGTGATTCGATGACTGAACTTCAATTTCACGGTCAGAATCTTCCGAATGGTTCTCCTTTTCTGTCTTTGGAGTCCGATATTTCCGCATGATTGCAGCACGTTCCGTCTCCGACCCCGTCATATCTTCCATCTGCGGCATGAACAGCGCACCGTTTTCCTGCACCTCGACCAGCCCGGCGCTTGTCAGCAGTGCCATGGCGGTTTCGGCAGCCGGCAGCGGCGTTCCCGTGATCTCCGCCAGCTTTTTGGTATCATAGGGAATCTCCATCTTCCCCACCCGGCGCATGAGTACGCCGTCCGACCGCAGAGACCACAGGCAGAGTTTCAGATAAAAGAGGATGTACACTGCGCCGTTTTCCTGTTCTTCCAGCCAGTTTATCTCGTCTCCCTCGAAAAAATCGTTCTTGAGTTTCAGCCAATAATACCGTTTATTTTGCATATTTTCCACGTCCCTTTCCGTGCGTTTTTCCCGAGAGAAAAATGTCCCTCTATAAATAGGCGCTCAGAGGGGAAAAGTTGCACGCCGGCGTGCAACTATGAACGAGAATTTACACGATATTCGAAGAAAATTTCCGTTTCTGGAAGTTCTCTGGAAAATCCGGCGCATTTCCCGGCATCGGACACCCGGCATCCCACGGAACAAAACCGGCGGTTTTTCATATGATGTGGTGTGGTGAAATGATTCTGTAAGGGTGAACATTGTTCGCCCGGTGGTGCGTCACTCCTCCGGCACTTCGTGCCACCTCCTCTAAAGAGGAGGCTTTCTCAAATCGTCTCCTCTTTAGAGGAGATGCCCGACAGGGGCAGAGGAGTCAGCCCGGGCGAATGATGTTCGCACCTACGATGGGACGGGGATTTTGCACATTTTGTAAGGTTTCCGTTTTGTGATACTTCTGTAGGGACAGATGCCCACATCTGTCCGCTGTAACAAGTTGCCCATTCCATACACCCGAATCAATGTGTGAAACAACTCTGTAGGGGGGCGAACATTGTTCTCCCGGTGGTGTGTCACTCCTCCGGCACTTCGTGCCACCTCCTCTAAAGAGGAGGCTTTCTCAAATCGTCTCCTCTTTAGAGGAGATGCCCGACAGGGCAGAGGAGTCAGCCCGGGCGAATGATGTTCGCACCTACAATGGAAAACCTTTCCCTTACCCACATACCCACAACCAAAAGGAGGAACGACCATGCCTTTGATAAGTCTCTGTATAATCGCACGCAACGAGGAATCCGTGCTGGGACGATGTCTGGATTCGGTGGCGGATCTGGTGGATGAGATCATCCTGGTGGACACCGGCTCGACCGACCGCACCAAGGCGGCTGCGGCGGAATATGCGGCGAAGATCTACGATTTTCCCTGGTGCGACGACTTTTCGGCAGCCCGGAACTTCGCCGTCTCCCAGGCGGTGGGCGACTATTGGATGTGGCTGGACGCTGACGATGTGATCGAGGGCGAGAACCACGAGAAACTCCGGCGCATCCTGGAGCATCCCGACGCAGACGTGGTCTTTCTCCCCTATTGGCTCAGCTTTGACGAATCCGGAGCGCCCCAGATGGTCTCCCCAGCGGGAGCGGATCTTCCGGCGCAGCGGCGGCTATCAGTTTACCGGGGCTGTCCATGAGGCAGTCGTTCCACACGGCAGGCTGCGCTACGGCGATGCGGCAGTCTCCCCACCGGAAACTGCGCCCCGGCGACCCCGACCGGAATCTCCACATCTACCAGCAAAAGCTGCGGCGTGGCGAGTCGTTTTCCCCACGGGAGCAGTATTACTACGCCAGAGAACTTTGCGACCACGGGGCATACCGGGCTGCGCTGCCGGTTCTGGAGCGCTTTCTGGAAGAGGGCAGCGGCTGGGCGCCGGACTGCATCGGAGCGTGTCTGCTCTGCGCCGGCTGTTACCGCCGGCTGGGGCATCCGGACACTGCCCGGGAACGGCTGTTCCGGTCATTTCGCTACGGCATTCCCCAGCCGGAGGTGTGCTGTGAGATCGGCAGCATTTTTCTGGAAAAGGGTCAGTATCAGACGGCGGCGTTCTGGTATCATCTCGCCATGGAAACGGGACACCAGCCCCACCAGGGATTCCGCCAGCAGGCGTGCTGCGACTATCTCCCGGCGATCCAGCTGTGCGTGTGCTACGACCGGATGGGTGACATTTCCACCGCCGCCGCATATAATGAACTTGCCGGGAGCTTTCGCCACGGCGACAAGGCGGTGGCATACAACCGGCAGTATTTTGCGGAGAAGATGGGGAAAACGGGCGGCTGAAAGAGTGTGTCTTGTGCTGGGATGACACGAAGTGCCGAATGGATAATCCCCCTGCCCTAGCGGGCATCCCCTTTTCAAGGGGGACTGTATCGTCTCCTCTCTTAGAGGAGATGCCCGGCAGGGCAGAGGAGTCAACCCGGACGAACAAGGTTCAGACAGATGCCGCCTGCCTTCTCTTACAGAGGAGTCGCCGCCTTTCCCCGTCCCTCTCCCACGATCAAAGAAAGGAGCGATACCACATGGCATATTGCAATTGCGGAAATCCAAATCCCCTGGATCCGGAGCGCTGCTGCATTCCTGCGCCGCCGCCCATGCCCTGCTGCTTACAGGGACCGCCCGGCGTGACTGGTCCGGTGGGTGCAACCGGTCCGGCTGGTGCTGTTGGTGCGACTGGCGCAACCGGCGCTACGGGTGCAACTGGCGCTACGGGTGCAACCGGCGCTGACGGTGCTGTTGGTGCGACTGGTCCTACCGGTGCAACGGGCGCTACGGGCGCTGACGGGGCTGTTGGCGCTACCGGTGCAACTGGTGCGACAGGCGCTGACGGGGCTGTTGGTGCAACTGGTCCTACCGGCGCAACTGGTGCTACGGGTGCGACTGGTCCTGCCGGGACGGTGACACCGGCTGACCCCATAGCAGATGCTCAGAGCCTGGAGGACATCGTGGAGCAGTTCAACGCACTGCTGGCGAACCTGCGGGCTGCCGGACTGCTGCGTAACTGAGCCAAATACCAAAGGGCTGTCCCAAAAACAGGGCAGCCCTTTTCTTGTTGTGTTTTGTTACTCCTCAGTCAAGCCTATGGCTTGCCAGCTCGTACTGAGCGGTCCCCTTTGCCCTTTGGGCATCTCCCCACCCCGTGGGGAGTCACCTCTAAAAGAGGAGCCTATATACACCCACTTGCCTCCTCTTTTAGAGGAGGTGTCCGCAGGACGGAGGAGTCGATCCGGGCGAACATTGTTCGCCCCTTACGGTGGGATTGCGCTGCCCTTTTCCGCAGCGTCCTCTCACTCTCCCGAAAGCGGCTTGCGCAGGAGGTCGTCCCGGATCTTCCACAGCTGTTCATTGTCGGCACGGTCACGCATGGTGACGAAATAGAGCGAGCCGTACATGGGCAGAGTGTCCACATAAATGCACCCCAACCGGTTTTCGTCCCGATCCTGCTGGATGGTGGGCTCCAGCACAAAGGCGATGCCACGCCCCTGGCGCAGCAGCTCTTTCAGCACGATAAAGGAATCCACCTCGATAACTTCCCGGAAATCGTACAGGGAAATGCCGCTGCGGCTGAGATGGCGCTGTACCAGTGTCCGGATGCCGCAGCCAGTCTCCAGCACAATGAGCGGCTGTTTCAGCAGCGTTCCCCAGGAACAGCCGTACAGCTGTTCGGACAGTTCCGGGCTTGCGGCAGCGATGATGTTTTCCCGGCAGAGTTCCGTCGAGTCCACCAGCATATCCGGCAGTTCGCCTTCCATGATGATGGCGTCCAGCATTCCGCTCTGCATCCGTTTCAGCAACCGCCGGGTATTCCCAACGTGGATCTGGATATGCGGCTCGCTCTCCCGGTTGGCATAGGCACAGAGCCGGGGCAGCGCAAAGGAAAACGTAGCGGACGGCGTAATGCCGATCTCAAACGCCGCCGTCTCCTGGAGCGTCTGGAGACGCTTTCGGATCTCCACATTCTGCGCACGCTGGAGAATGACCTTGTCCCGGAGATACTGCCCTGCCTCGGTCATTTCCACACGTTTTCCGTCATAGTGGAACAGCGGACACTGGTAGAAATGCTCCAGGTACTTGATGTGCTGGGTCACAGACGGCTGGGTCAGATGGAGATGCTCCGCCGTTTTGGTATAACTTTGTGTTTCACACAGGGACAAAAACGTGTCCATTCGATAATCTAACATAAAGCTGCACCTCGCTGCAGTGTGGGTTGGGTGGGGTTGCTTGTTGGTGTGTTACTCCTCAGTCAGCCTTACGGCTGCCAGCTCGTACTGAGCGGTCCCCTTTGCCCTTTGGGCATCTCCCCACCCCGTGGGGAGTCACCTCTAAGAGAGGAGCCTATATACACCACTTGCCTCCTCTTTAGAGGAGGTGTCCGCAGGACGGAGGAGTCAACCCGGGCGAACGATGTTCGCCCCTATTGTGGGACGGGGATTCTGCATATCTGTGGTTTCCGTTTTGTGGTACTTTTTGTAGGGGCGAACAGTGTTCGCCCGTTAATGTTACTCCTCAGTCAGCCTTACGGCTGCCAGCTCCTCTAAAGAGGAGCCTATATACACCACTTGCCTCCTCTTTAGAGGAGGTGTCCGCAGGACGGAGGAGTCAACCCGAGCGAACGATGTTCGCCCCTACTGTGGGACGGGGATTCTGCATATCTGTGGTTTCCGTTTTGTGGTACTTTTTTTGTAGGGGCGAACAGTGTTCGCCCGTTAATGTAGTTACTCCTCAGTCAGCCTTACGGCTGCCAGCTCGTACTGAGCGGTCCCCTTTGCCTTTTGGGCATCTCCCCACCCCGTGGGGAGTCACCTAAAAAAAAGAGGAGCCTATATACACCACTTGCCTCCTCTTTAGAGGAGGTGTCCGCAGGACGGAGGAGTCGACTTCTATATAGCCTCCCCTTGAAAGGGTGATTCCCCACGGGGTGGGGGAAATGTCACCGTAGGTGACAAAGGGGACCGCTCAGTACGAGGTGGATGCTCCGTTAAAGAGCAGACGGAGGGATAAATCCCCTGTCAGCTTACGCTGACATCCCAGCACAAGGCACACCCTACGGGCGCCTTTTCAAGAGGGACAATGAATCACCTCATAAAAGGAACTGACGCACCCTCAAAACTTCTCATACTCATGCTTTTTCGGGCGGCTCATCAGGTTGTCCAGCGCCTGTTTCGGGTCTGCGCCGTCAAACAGGATGTGATACAGCTGCTCCGTAATGGGCATGGAAACGCCGTGTTTCTGCGCCAGCGCCCAGGCTGCGTGACAGCAGTAATAGCCCTCGACTGTTCCCACCTGCTTGACCGCATCTTCGGGAGAAGTTCCCTCGCCGATGAGGATACCTGCCCGGCGGTTGCGGCTGTGTATACTACAACAGGTCACGATCAGATCGCCGATGCCAGACAGACCGCCGAATGTCTCCGGCTTTCCGCCCATTTTACGCCCAGGTTGGTGATCTCATGGATGCCACGGGTCATCAGCGCCGCCTTGGTGTTGTCGCCGCAGTGCAGCCCGTCGCAGATGCCTGCTGCAAGAGCGATGATATTTTTCAGTGCGCCGCCAATCTCACATCCCACCGGGTCGGCGTTGATGTAGATGCGCAGGGTGTGGCTGGAGAAAACCTCCTGGATCTGCACCGCCGCCGCCTCGTTTTTGGACGCAGCCACTACCGTGGTCGGCACGCCACGTCCCACCTCTTCCGCATGGGACGGTCCGGTGATAACACCCACGGCATTTTCCGGGTATTCCGACTGGATGATCTGGCTCATGGTGAGGAATGTCTCCTCTTCCAACCCTTGCTGGCGTTCACCAGGATGGTGTCCCTTGGTGAGAAACGGCTTTACACGCTGCGCCACAGAGCGGATAAACAGAGACGGCACGACAAATACCACCATGTCGCTGTTTTCCATGCAGTGCGGATCGGTGGTGAACCCGATACCCTTCGGGATCTTCACGCCCGGAAGCTTGGTCTTGTGTTCGCCGTCCCGGAGAATCGCCTGGACGATCTCTTCCGAAATGTCCCAGACGGTGACCTGGTGCTGATTCTGATATGCTGCGATGGCGAGACTGACTCCAAAGCCGCCTGCGCCGAGAATGGTGATTTTTGCCATATGAACCTCCTTGTTTTCTGATTTTTGATGTTGGGTTGTCATTGGTGGAAACGGATATTTTCCACGATTTCGTGTGTTTCCCCTTTTGCAGCCTTTGTAGGGGCGAACCGTATTCGCCCGTTGGTGTGTTACTCCTCAGTCAAGCCTACGGCTTGCCAGCTCCCTCTGGAAGAGGAGGCCAAAATGTCTCCTCTCTTAGAGGAGATGCCCGGCAGGGCAGAGGAGTCGTCCCGGGTCGATGGGTAAAATATTTCTGCAAAAATTTTTCTTTTCCGGTACGCTACTCCTCAGTCAAGCCTACATGGCTTGCCAGCTCCTCTGGAAGAGGAGCCAAAATGTCTCCTCTCTTAGAGGAGATGCCCGGCAGGGCAGAGGAGTCGTCCCGGGTCGATGGGTAAAATATTTCTGCAAAATTTTTCTTTTCCGGTACGCTACTCCTCAGTCAAGCCTACGGCTTGCCAGCTCCTCTGGAAGAGGAGCCAAAATGTCTCCTCTCCTAGAGGAGATGCCCGACAGGGCAGAGGAGTCAACCCCTACGCCTTCTTCGAATGAAACGAAAACTTATTCTCGTTCCCGGCTCTGAGCCGCTGGATATTGGTGCGGTGCATCCAGATGACCCACGCACCCATGAGCGCCGCCAGCCCGGTGTTGAGCCAAAGATACCACATGGGCAGGTCGCCACGCTGCCAGAACTGGAACAGAAACGTCACAATGGGACAGCAGACCGATGCCACGATAGAGCCGAGGGAAACGTACTTCGAGATCGCCAGCACAACGGCAAAAATGACGATGAGACAGAGAAAGACTTTCCAGTCGATTCCCAGAAAGACCGAAACGCCCACCAGAACGCCCTTGCCGCCTTTGAAGTGGTAATAGAGCGGAAAAACGTGTCCCAGAATGGCGAAGATGCCGGCGATATAGCCGATGAAATGCACATCGTTCTGCGCCGTCAGCCCGGTATGCAAAAGTTCACAGATGCCACGGGAGAGCAGCACGGCGATGATGCCCTTTGCCAGGTCTCCCACCAGGGTCAGCGCCGCACAGCCTTTTCCAAAACAGCGCAGCGTATTGGTCAGCCCGGCATTGTGGCTGCCATAGTCCCGGATATCCTTGTGTTTCAGCAGGCGCACCACCAAAATGGAGCTGTTGAAACTGCCCAGCAGGTAGGACAGCACCGCCGAAAGCAAAATTGCGAGTATCAGCATGATCGTTTTCTCCTGTTACTTTTCGTCTCGCCCGTTCCCGCACCACAAAGCGCACCGGCGTTCCCGTCAGCCCGAAGGTCGAACGGATCTGGTTCTCGATATACCGCTGATAGGAGAAGTGGAACAGGTCGGCACGGTTCACGAAAACGTCGGCGGCTTGGTGCTTGCCTGGGTCATATAGTAGATCTTCAGACGGCGTCCCTTATCGGACGGCGGCTGGACACGGGTGGTGGCATATGCCAGCACATCGTTGAGCATACCGGTGGAAATGCGCATGGCGTTCTGCTGGTACACCTCGTGAATCTTGGCGAACAGCTTCGGCACACGCTGACCGGTCTTTGCCGAAATGAAAAGAAACGGCGCATAGGACATAAAGCTGAAATCCCGCTGGAGCTTTTCCTCGAACTCCTTCATGGTGCTGTTGTCCTTTTTCGATCAGATCCCACTTGTTGACCACGATGATGGACGCCTTGCCCTGTTCGTGGGCATATCCGGCAACCTTGGAATCCTGTTCCGTAAAGCCTTCGGTAGCGTCAATGAGAATCAGGCACACGTCCGCACGGTCTACCGCCATATAGGCACGCAGCACGCTGTAATGCTCGATACGCTCGGTGACACGGGCTTTTTTCCGGATGCCGGCGGTGTCGATGAGGACGAACTTTCCCTCTTCGTTTTCCACCACGGTATCCGTTGCGTCACGGGTCGTGCCGGCAATGTTGGACACGATGGCACGCTCTTCCCCGGCGATGCGGTTCACCAGCGAGGACTTGCCAACATTCGGCTTGCCGATGATCGCCACGTGGATGGCATCCTCATCGTCCTCCAGCTCGTCCTCCGGCGGCAGCAGGTCATAGACTGCATCCAGCATATCGCCGGTGCCGTGACCGTGCGCCGCAGAGATGGGAAACGGGTCGCCGATGCCCAGGTTATAGAATTCGTACAGCTCCATCGGCGGCTCGCCGATAGAGTCGCACTTGTTGACCGCCAGCACCACGGGCTTGCCGCTCTTCTGGAGCATACTTGCCACGGCGCTGTCGTCTGCGGTCACGCCGCAGCGCACATCTGTCACCAGCACGATCACATCGGCACGCTCAATGGCAAGTTCCGCCTGGCGGCGCATCTGCTTGAGGATCACGTCGTCTGTGACTGTTTCAATACCGCCGGTGTCCACCAGCATGAACGAACGGTCACGCCACTCGCCCTTGGCATAGATCCGGTCACGGGTCACGCCGGGCGTGTCCTCCACAATGGAGAGCCGCTGACCGATCAGCTTATTAAACAAGGTAGACTTTCCCACATTGGGTCGTCCCACCACAGCTACAACAGGTAATGCCATAGTGATTTCATCTCCTTTATCGTCATAAGGCAACATCGCACAAAGCACGCCTGCGGGGTTTTTGTGCGGTGTCGCCGTAAATTTTTATTGCAAATGGGTGTGCAGAACAGGGGGCGTATGGTTTCCGTTATCGGGTCGATGTGTAAAGTCGCTCTGTAGGGGCGAACACTGTTCGCCCGTTGGTGTGTCACTCCTCAGTCAGCCTTACGGCTGCCAGCTCCTCTAAAGAGGAGCCTATATACACGCATTCGTCTCCTCTTTAGAGGAGATGCCCGACAGGGCAGAGGAGTCGTCCCGGGCTCGCCCGTTAGTGTTACGTTACTCCAGTCAAGCCTACGGCTTGCCAGCTCCTCTAAAAAGAGGAGCCTATATACACGCATCGTCTCCTCTTTAGAGGAGATGCCCGGCAGGGCAGAGGAGTCAACCCGGGCGAACGATGTTCGCCCCTACGGTGGAAACACATAACATTTCATATTTTGATACGCTATTCCTCAGTCAAACCTACACCTCTAAATAGCCTCCCTTGAAAAGGGTGATTCCCCACGGGGTGGGGAAATGTCACCGTAGGTGACAAATGGGACCGCTCAGTACGAGGTGGATGCTCCGTAAGGAGCAGACGGAGGGATGAATCCCCCTGTCAGCTTACGCTGACATCCCCCTTTCAAGGGGGACAATAAATCACCCCAAAAACCGACAAACATACAAAAAAGAGAGGCGACACCAGCCGCCTCTCCTCCTCGTACAAAACGAAACCGTCTTGTCAGTCAGCACTTATTCTGCATCGTCCATCTTCAGAACAGCAACGCCCTTATAATATCCGCAGTTCTTGCAAACCTTGTGCGGAGCCTTAATTGCGCCGCAGTTGCTGCACGTGCTCATTGCAGGTGCGTCCAGCTTCCAAACAGCAGAACGTCTCTTGTCACGTCTTGCCTTGGAGACCTTATTCTTCGGTACTGCCATGTCTTGGCACCTCCTTCTACTTTCGACAGTTGCAGGTGCGCTCGTTCAGATTGCACCCACAGATATCGCACAGCCCCTTGCAGTCCTCCCGGCAAAGCATCTTTGTCGGCAGCATCAGCAAAAGATCTGAGATTGCTGTCTCATTCATATCAATGCTGTCGTGTTGTGCGACCAGGTATGTGTCATAGATATCCCCTTCGCTCTGCAAAGACGGTACGACCGTGTGAGAAAAGTCATACGAATAGTCCCGCTTCAGCTCCGTGAGACAACGGTCACAGACCACATCCAGCGTACAGGAGACGGTATATTTCAGTGTCACGATCCCGGCACGGTTATAAACTCGCCCGAAACCGCCACCGGCGCAGCAAATGTATAGCCACGCACCTCAGACAATTCCTCCGGCGTGATCTCATAGGACACCGGAAGGTGCATACCCTCTATTTGAAAAATCTCCCGCAGCTGTAGAATCATACCTGCTTCCTTTCACGCATTGCATCATTTATTATAACAAATTTCACGCCGGCTTGTCAAGTCCTTTTTCAAAAAACCGAAAAAACCAGCGTTTTCCCTTGTCCGGGGACAAATTAGTCCACAAACTTGGTAACAGATGCCGGCAGTTCAGCTGCATCTGCGGAAACAGTGAAGGTCACGGTGGAATCGTCGCCGGTCAGCTTGTCCAGCTTTTCCAGTGTGCGGCCCAGTGCCTCGAAATCAGCGCCGGCGATCTTCAGGATGCCGTCTACATAGATCTCCTTGATGTCATAATTGCCGGCCAGCATACCTGCAACAAAGCCATAGAACGCATCAAAGCTGTCGATAGCGAACTGCTCGGTATCGCACCATCTTACCTTATAGCTGATCGAACGGCGCAGTGTCTCGCCCTTTTCGATGCAAACCAGGCAGCCGTTGGTGTCTTTTTACTGCTGCGTTAATTCTATCGATAATGATCTTTGTTTTGCCGCTTCCTTTTTTACCTGTAATCAGTCGAATCATGATGAAAACTCCTTTTTTGCACCGAAATGCGGTACAGATTTATTCCGTCACAGCCGTGATCCGGCTGTTGAACACTTGATTTTTTTTGCCGCTTATTCAGCCAGCTTTGCCTCCAGAGCAGCCTTCTGGTCCTCATAGCCCGGCTTGCCCAGCAGGGCGAACATATTCTTCTTATAACTTTCAACACCCGGCTGGTTGAACGGATTAACGCCCAGCAGATATCCGGAAAGAGCACATGCTTTTTCGAAGAAGTAGATCAGATAGCCCAGGCTCTTTTTCGGACACGTCCTCGACCTCGAGGATCATGTTCGGCACGCCGCCGTCTGTGTGTGCCAGCACAACGCCTTCCAGCGCCTTGCGGTTTACGACAGACATATTCTGACCGGTCAGGAAGTTCAGACCGTCCAGGTTCTCTGCGTCCGGTTCCAGATAGAAGTCCTGCTTCGGCTTCTTGATGTCAACCACAGTCTCGAACAGAATACGGCTGCCTTCCTGGATGTACTGACCCATGGAGTGCAGGTCGGTGGAGAATACTGCGGAGGACGGGAAAATGCCCTTGTTGTCCTTGCCCTCGCTCTCGCCGAACAGCTGCTTGTACCATTCTGCCATCGTCACAAAGCTCGGCTCATAGGATACCAGCATCTCCACATTCTTGCCCCTTGCGGTACAGAATGTTGCGCAGTGCAGCGTACTTGTAGCAGTCGTTGTTGTCGAAGTCTGCGGTCAGTTCCTTCTGTGCCTCTGCGGCGCCTGCCATCAGTGCCTCGATGTCGCAGCCTGCAACAGCGATGGGCAGCAGACCAACAGCGGTCAGAACAGAATAGCGTCCACCCACATCATCCGGTACAAAGGTCTCATAGCCCTCAGTATCGGACAGGGACTTCAGCGTACCCTTTGCCTTGTCAGTGGTTGCAAAATGTGATCCTTTGCGCCGTCCTTGCCGTACTTCTTTTCCACCAGCTGCTTGAACACACGGAATGCCAGCGCCGGCTCTGTGGTGGTGCCGGATTTGGAAATGACGTTGACAGAGAAGTCTCTGCCCTCGCAGATGGAGATCACTTCATTCAGATAGGTGGGGTTGATGTTGTTGCCCACATAGTAGATGTCCGGAGTGTCCTTCTTCAGATTGTTGTAGAACGGCGACTTCAGGAATTCGATGGCAGCACGAGCGCCCAGATAAGAACCGCCAATACCGATTACAACCAGTACCTCAGAATTCTTCTGGATCTTCTTGGCTGCTGCCTGGATCCGTGCGAACTCTTCCTTGTCATAGTCCGTCGGCAGAGTCAGCCAGCCGAGAAAATCCGAGCCGAGACCGCTCTTTTCGTGCAGCATCTTTGCAGATGCCTCTACCTGATGACGGATTCCGGTCAGTTCGTCCGGATTCACATAATTTGCCAGATATTTTGTATTCAGCTTTACAGAAGACATAATACAATTTCCCTCCACTTTCTTCTCAAGGCGCCGGGCAGCGTGTGCGGCGGTCCCGGAAAGGATGCCGCTTTTCAAAGGAAACGACTCCTCCGTCAGCCTGCGGCTGCCAGCTCCCCGTTCAAGGGAGCCATTGAGACCAGCCGGCACACTTGTGCTGTCCAACCACTTTACCACTTATATCATACTATATTCTGCGGCAGATTGCAAGGGGTATCCGGATTCTTGTATAATCTACACAAATTTGTCTTCTACAATTTAAGCATTTTGACCGTTATTTGTTCCAGCGCATCCCAGAAGTTCCGTTCCCGGACGGCATCTGCCGCCACCACGTCGGTTTCATAGAGCAGGGTATCACCCTGGTAGAACGCCGCACTGCCCAGTTTCTGTCCTTTCCGCACCGGCGCACGGAGATAGCCGGGCAGCACCATCACGGTTTCCAGCTCGCCGCAGCTCCGTGGGATGACCAGTGCCTTGAGCCGTCCCGGTTCTGCCAGCACGGCACGTTCCACGCCGCCACGAATCTGGACGGGATAGAGAAATTCCCCGGAAAATCCGGGCTGTACCACCTTCCACCCGGCGAACCCTTTCCGCAGCAGCTGTTTCGCCAGTGCAAAGCGGCTGTCCGTGTCGCCGCACCCCAGCGCCACCGCCACGCACTGCATCCCGTTCCGCTCTGCCCCGGCGGCAATGCTCCAGCCCTCGCTTTCGCTGTGACACGCCTTAAAGCCGATGCTGGTCTCATCCGTCCGGGCAAAGGTATTCTCGTTCACCAGTTCGGTGGCGGCGCCCCGGAGAAAATCCCGCCAGGTGCGGAAATATTCCCGGAGACAGTCCTGTTTCGCCAGAGCGCAGCAGAGCCGTGCCAGATCTGCCGCCGTGGTATACGCCCCGTCGTCCGGGCTGCCCTGGGGACTGGCGAACCGGGTGTCACGCATCCCCAGGTCAAAGGCACGGGCGTTCATGTCCATGACAAAGGTCTCCGCATCGCCGCCCGCAGCCACGGCAAGCACAACAGCGGCATCGTTGGCGTTCCCCACGATCAGCCCTTTCAGCAGGTCGCCCACCGTCATCTCTTCCCCGGCGGTGAGCCAGATCACCGCACCCTTTGTGCCGGTGACCGCATCTGTCGCCGTGAGGACGGTGTCCGCCGTCCAGTTCCCCTGCTCCACCTGCTCCGCCGCCAGATAGGCAGTCATCAGCTTTGCCATTGCGCCGCACGCCAGCCGGTCGCCGCTGTGGGATTCCAGCAAAAGCGTCCCGGTCTCCGTCTCCATCAGCGCATAGGCTGCCGCCGGGATCTCCGGTTCTTCTGCGGCACAGACCGCCGGCACACGCCAGAGCACCCCAAAAGCACCGCCGCACAAATTGCCGCAAGCCAGCGTTTCATAGGCACACCTCCCGTTTTTGGTACATCTTATGCGCTTTCCCGGTCGGGTATGCAAAAAAAGCAGCCACACCCCGTTCGCCGGAGCATGGCTGCCTTGTTGTGTTTGATTTGGTTGTGCGTGAAAAGAGTTCTTTCGGAACGTACTTTGTGCTGAAATCCCTCCGGCACTTCGTGCCACCTCCCTTTCAAGGGAGGCATATTACCACGCATCATGTCCCCCTTTGAAAGAGGGATGTCCCGTAGGGACAGGAGGATTTAACTCTCAAAACGGTTCAAAATGTGCATCTGTAGGGACGAACGATGTTCGCCCGTTGGTGCGTATTACTCCTCAGTCAGCCTTATGGCTGCCAGCTCCTCTACAAGAGGAGCCTTATATCCCCATCTGCCTCCTCTTTAGAGGAGGTGTCCGAAGGACGGAGGAGTCACCACCCGCTTACTTAAAGTAAGCCACGCCGCTCTCGAAGATCTTCTGATCCTTTTCGCCCGGCACGTTCCGGTACAGGTTCTGACCGATACGCTCGCTGTGACCCATCTTGCCCAGAACTCTGCCGTCCGGCGAGGTGATGCCCCTCAATTGCCATCATGGAAGTGTTGGGGTTGAAGTGGATGTCCATGGTCGGGTTGCCGTCCATGTCCACATACTGGGTGGCGATCTGACCGTTCTGCGCCATGTCTGCCAGCAGCTCCGGCGGCGCAACAAAGCGTCCCTCACCGTGAGAAATGGCTACGGTATGCACATCGTCCACCTCGGTGCCGTACAGCCACGGGGACTTGTTGGATGCGATGCGTGTCCGAACCAGCATGGACTGGTGGCGTGCGATGGTGTTGAAGGTCAGCGTCGGCGAAACGTCGGTCATGTCCATGATCTCGCCGAACGGTACCAGACCCAGCTTTACCAGCGCCTGGAAGCCGTTGCAGATACCCAGCATCAGACCGTCACGGTTCTTCAGCAGGTCGTGTACAGCGTCCTTGATGCGGGGATTGCGGAAGAATGCGGTGATGAACTTGCCGCTGCCCTCCGGCTCGTCGCCGCCGCTGAATCCGCCGGGGATCATGATGATCTGCGCCTGGCGCACCATAGCGGCAAAGGTGGTAATGGAATCTTCCATTGCCGCAGCGGAAAGGTTCCGGACGATAAAGGTCTGGGGTCTTGCGCCGGCACGCTCAAAGACACGTGCGGTGTCGTATTCGCAGTTTGTGCCGGGGAATACCGGGATCAGAACACGGGGCTGTGCGCTCTTGATCGATGCGGACAGGGTGGTCTTTCTCGGATAGGACAGCTTTTCCGGAACTTCCGTGGTGGTCTTGATGCGGCACGGGAATACCGGTTCCAGTTTCTTTTCCCAGACAGCCAGCAGCTTGTCCAGCTGGAGAGTGAACTTCGGGCAGACGATCTCCGGCTTTTCGCTGGTAGAACCGATCACATCCTCGCCGTCCTCTGCATCGCCGCAGAGTTCCAGCAGGAATCCGCCGCAGCAGGGCTGGAACAGCTCTGCGTCTGTCAGCTGGCGGTCGAAGGTAAAGCCGATGCCGTTGCCGAAGCACATCTTTGCGATACCCTCAGCCACGCCGCCGTAGTCGATGACCCAGCCGGCACGGATGCGGCCTGCGGCGATCATTGCCTCGACCTTGTCGAATGTGGCACGGATGCTCTCAAAGCTGGGAACGCCGTTCTCGTCGGTCTCCGGACGGAGCATAACGACCTTGTCCCCTGCCTGCTTGAACTCGGTGGAGACCACCTTGTCTGCCTTGGCTGTGGAAACTGCAAAGGATACCAGCGTCGGCGGCACGTCGATGTTCTCGAAGGTGCCGGACATGGAGTCCTTGCCGCCGATAGAGCCGCAGGACAGTTCCAGCTGTGCCTTGAATGCGCCCAGCAATGCTGCCATAGGCTTGCCCCAGCGCTTGGGGTCGTTCTGGGTGCGCTCGAAGTATTCCTGGAATGTCAGCCAGCAGTGGTGCCAGCTGCCGCCTGCTGCGACTACCTTGGCGATAGAAGTGATAACGGCATCCATTGCGCCCAGGTACGGGTTGCGCTCGCTGACGGTGGGATTATAGCCCCACGCCATGAGGGAGCAGGTGTTGGTCTCGCCCTTGAGTACCGGGATCTTGGCAGCCATCGCCTGGGACGGAGACAGCTGGTATACGCCGCCGAACGGCATCAGAACGGTGCCTGCGCCGATGGTGGAGTCGAACTTTTCGATCAGACCCTTCTGCGAGCAGATGTTCAGGCTGGACAGCAGCTCTGTCCACGCATCTGCGCTGTCGGTGAGGGTGGATTCCGCAGCCGGCTGGGGTTCTTCGATGGCGATGCCGGTGTGCTTTGCCGCACCGTTGGAGTTGAGGAACTCACGGGACAGGTCTACGATGGTGTTGCCGTTCCAGTGCATCCGCAGTCTCGGCTCAGCCTGGACAGTTGCCACGATGGTAGCCTCCAGGTTCTCCTTGCCTGCCTCCTTGATGAACTTTTTCTGCATCCTCGGCAGCGACAACCACAGCCATACGCTCCTGGGATTCGCTGATGGCAAGTTCGTGCCGTCCAGACCGTCGTACTTTTTCGGTACAGCGTTCAGATCAATTTCCAGACCATCGGTCAGCTCACCGATAGCAACGGAAACGCCGCCTGCGCCGAAGTCATTGCAGCGCTTGATCATCTGTGTTACGGTCGGGTTGCGGAACAGCCGCTGGAGCTTGCGCTCCTCTGGTGGGTTGCCCTTCTGTACCTCTGCGCCGCAGTGACCCAGGGACTCTACGGGTGGGACTTGGAGGAACCGGTTGCACCGCCGCAGCCGTCGCGGCCGGTCTTGCCGCCGAGCAGGATGACGATGTCACCCGGCACCGGTGCTTCCCGGCGGATGTTGGATGCCGGAGCAGCGCCCAGCACAGCGCCGATCTCCATGCGCTTTGCCATATAGCCCGGGTGGTAGACCTCAGCCACGTGACCGGTCGCCAAACCGATCTGGTTGCCGTAAGAGCTGTAGCCGTTTGCTGCGCCGACAGTGATCTTTCTCTGGGGCAGCTTGCCGGCGATGGTATCCTCTACCGGTACCAGCGGATTTGCCGCACCGGTGACACGCATTGCCTGATACACGTAAGTACGGCCGGACAGCGGGTCACGGATTGCACCGCCCAGGCAGGTGGCGGCGCCGCCGAAAGGTTCGATCTCGGTGGGGTGGTTGTGGGTCTCATTCTTGAACATGAGGATCCAGTCCTCTTCCTTGCCGTCAATGTCCACCTTGATCTTGACGGAGCAGGCGTTGATCTCGTCGCTCTCGTCCAGGTCGTTCAGCTTGCCGTCTGCCTTCAGTTTCTTGGCAGCGATGGTTGCCAAGTCCATAAGGGTGATGGGCTTTTCGCCTCTGCCCAGTTCCTGGCGGACGGTGCAGTATGCGTCGTAGGTCTCCTTGATGTAATCGGTGGGGATATCCACGTCCGTGATCTGTGTCAGGAATGTGGTGTGGCGGCAGTGGTCAGACCAGTAGGTGTCGATCATGCGCACTTCGGTGATGGTGGGGTCACGGTGTTCGGTGTCGCAGAACTGGATATCGCCCAGATCCATTGCCAGACCGTAGTCGGCGATGAACTTTTTTCAGCTCGTCCTCCGACAGACCGATAAAGCCGGTGAGGGTCTCTACGGTAGTCGGGATGGTATAGTTGGTATCCAGGGTCTCCGGCAGTTCCGGAGATGCCTCCCGGCGCTCTACCGGGTTGATAAGGTATTTCTTCAGACGGTCGAACTCAGCGTCCGTGAGACTGCCGGTGACAACATAGACGTCTGCGGTGCGGACACGGCAGCGCTCGCCCTGGAGCAGGATCTGGATACACTGTTCACAGCTGTCGGCACGCTGGTCGAACTGACCCGGCAGATACTCTGTGGCGAACATCCGCTGACCCTCTTCCAGTGCCGGCAGTTCTGTGTAGGTGTGGTCTACAGCAGGCTCGGAAAATACGGTGGGGACAGCACGCTCGAAAGCCTCTGCCGTCAGATGGTCTGCGTCATAGCGGTGGAAAATGCGGATGTCGCTGACATTCAGACGGAGCGCCGTCTGCACATCGCTCAGAACCGAGCGTGCCTCAACGGCGAATTCCGGCTTTTTTCTCCACATAAATACGAAAAACGGACATGGTAAATCTCCTTTATTTTGAATTTGCGGATGCTGCTATTGTGATGGGTTCTGTGCGGCGGCGGCTTTCCGCAGTTCCTCCGGCGGCAGGCTCCGGCAGCGTCCACGGGCATAGGGGATGATGCAGTAGCTGCAAAAACAGTTGCACCCGTCCTGTATCTTCAGAAAGGCACGGGTGTTGTCCGGCATGGTGTCGCAGGGCAGCGCCCGAAGTCATCCTGTGCGCCGTAGCTGTCCACGGCGGCGATCCGGGCATGGTTCTGACACAGCTCCGCCAGCAGTCCCGGCAGCCTGCTCCGGTGTTTCGTGCCAAGCACCAGGTCTGCCTCCGGAATGGCGGCTGCCTCGTCGGGATACGCCTGGGGATAACATCCCGTCAGCACCAGCAGAGCATCCGGGTGTTCCCGGCGCACCTTTCGCATGGCGTGGCGCAGGCGGCTGTCCCCGGATGCGGTGACGGTGCAGGAGTTGAACAGGAAAATGTCCGCCTCTTCCGGCTGAGAGACCACCGTATAGCCGGCGCTTTGCAGCAGAGACTGCATCCCGGCGGTCTCACAGGTGTTCACCTTGCATCCGAATGTATAAAAATAACAGTTCAAGTCTGTGCGATACCTCCTCATCTCCAGAAAAACGACGGAATTTCCGAAAAAACGACCGGGTTTCCGCAGAATCTTTGCGCCGTTTTCACTGGATTTTCATGAAAATTAACGTCACTGTCAAAAAAACAGGGGTGTTTCCATCTTCTATTATACTATATCGACGAAATTGTTGCAATCGTCTTGACAAGAAAATTTTTTCGTGGTAGACTATAGGTACAGAACGGAAAGCACCCGGAGCTTGCACAATGAAAGCGAAAGGCGGTATGCACGTTGCCGTTTTATGGGATGTGCTTTTGGTTCTGCAATTTATTGTGACACCGGAAGGGCGAGAATCAGACCCCCTTCAAGAGGAGGTAATTGTTATGTATGAAACAACAATTCAGCTGAATGCGATCAACGATGTAAAGGATTTCGTAAACAAGGTTATGCTGTTCAATTATGACATTGATCTGGTGTCCGGCCGTTATGCCATTGATGCAAAATCCATCATGGGTATCTTTAGCCTGGATCTGTCCAAGCCGATCAAGCTGCAGGCACACACAGACGATGCAGACAAGCTGGTAGAGGCTATCGGCAAGTACATCGTAAAGTAAGTTTTTAGAACACACATCTTTTTCAAAGATTGAGTAGAATAGTAAGAGGGAAAAACGGCACTCCGGAGACGGGGTGCCGTTTTTCTGTGCTATGCTGCTGTAAATTTTTCTCAAAAGCTCTTCCGCCACACCGACGGCGAGAGCAGCACCAGGATGGGGAAAATTTCCAGCCGTCCCAGAAGCATATCTGCCGACAGCACCATTTTGGAGAAGTCTGACAGAAAGGAAAAGTTCTCCATCGGTCCTACCCGGTTCATGCCCGGTCCGATGTTGTTGATGCAGGTGGACACCGCCGACACCGCCGTGCCGAAGTCCATATCGTCCAGAGAGATCAGCAGGAATGATGCAATCACCAGTCCTTTCCACAGGATCACAAAGCGCTGCACCTTAAAGCCGCCGCCGGTAGAGCCGCCGCACGCCCGATAAACATGAGCAGCAGCAGGATCATCTGGGAAAACAGCGGCCAGTTGTTGTAATCCGCCGTGGCGAATCCGGTAGAGGTCATGATGGACGCCACCTGGAACACCGCATAGCGAAAGCACTTTCCCACACTGTGGTAGATGGGCTGGATATTGAGCATGATAAGCCCTGTGGCGGCGGCGATGATGCAGAAATAGACACGCAGTTCCGTGTTTTTCCGCACCTCCCGGAAACGCCGGATGAGCAGGTGATAATACAGGGTAAAGTTCACCCCGAACAGGATCATGGTGACGGTGATAACACCCTCCAGATACGGAATTATAGTAGGAAACGCCGTCGTTTTTGATGCCGAATCCCCCGGTTCCGGCAATACCCATGGCGTGGCACACGCTGTCGAACAATGGCATTCCGCCGGTGAACAGCAGGATCACCGTGACCAGCGTCAGCACGCCGTAGATGAGGTACAGATACAGCGCCGAGGTCTTTCCCTTGGGGACAAGCTTTCCCACCTGGGGACCGGGACACTCCGCCTGCATCAGATACAGGGCGTTTCCCGTAGACGGCAGAATGGCGATGGCAAGCACCAGTACGCCCATGCCGCCTACCCAGTGGGTAAAGCTGCGCCAGAACAGGATGCCCCGTGGCAGTGCCTCCACGTCCGTCAGAATGGACGAACCCGTGGTGGTGAACCCGGAGATGCTCTCGAACAGCGCATCCACATAGTGGGGAATGCTGCCGCTGAGATAAAACGGCAGCGCACCCACCGCAGAAAAAGATGATCCACATGAGGGCTGCAATGACCATGCCCTCTCTGGCAAACATATACCGCCGCTTGGGACGGTACAGCGCACCGGGCAGCGCCGCCAGCGCCATGCCTGCGCCCACGCACAGAAAGATCAGCAGGAAGTAGTATTCCCCATAGTACAGGCTCACCAGCGCCGGCACGACGAACAGTGCCGAGGACAGCAGCAGCGCCATGGAGAGATAATGCAGAACAATTCCTTTATTCATCCCGTCACCGCCTTAATCCAGAATGCTTTTTCAGCCCGGAGAAGTGGTGTTCCTTGGAGACGATCACCACAGAATCCCCCAGTTCGATCACGGCGCTGCCGTCCGGAATGATGATCTCCCGTTTCCGGATGATGGCGCAGATCAGGATGTTCTTCTTCAGCCGGACATCCTTCAGCGGCACGCCCACCAGGTCGGGGATACGTTCTTTCACCCGGAACTCGATCGCCTCCACCTGGTTGCCCACCAGATGGTACAGGGACTCGATCTCGCTGCCGGCGATGCTTTCCAGAGAGCGCACATAGCTCAGCACATTGCCCATGGTGAGGGACTTCGGCGACACCACGCAGTCCAGCCCCAGGTCTGACGCCAGTCCGATGTAATTTGCCCGGCTGATCTTGGTGACCACCTTGGCGTTGGTGTTGTCCTTGGCGAACAGGGAAATAATCATGTTTTCCTCGTCGATGCCGGTGAGCGCCACAAAGCCGTCCACCTCCAGTACACCCTCTTCAATGAGCAGATCCTGGTCTGTACCGTCGCCCCAGACGACGATGGCTTTCGGGAGCCGTTCCGCCAGTTCGTTGCAGCGCTCCCGGTCCTTTTCGATCAGCTTGACCTTCATGCCCAGCGCCAGCAGCTGTTTCGCCAGATAATACCCGACTCTGCCGCCGCCCACCAGCATAGCGGTCTTGACCTTGTCCTTCATGAAACCGCTGGCACGGAAAAAGCGCTCGATGTTCTTATGGGATGCCGCCACATGGATGCGGTCGCCGCTCTGCATCACGAAGTCGCCGCCGGGTATCATCACATCGCCGTCCCGCTGGACAGCGCAGACCAGGAACTTGGTCTTGATCTTCTTGTAAAGTTCCGCCAGGGTGATGCCCGACAGCCACGGGAAATCCGGGAGACGGTATTCCACCAGTTCCAGCTTGCCCTTGCCGAACACTTCCACCTTTGCCGCCGACGGAAAGACCAGCACACGCATGATCCGTCTGCGGTGGAAAGCTCTGGATTGATGACCATAGACAGCCCCAGATCTTCCCGGATGAGGTGCATCTGCTGATAGTACTCCGGCATCCGCACCCGGGAGATGGTCTTTTTCGCCCCCAGGCGCTTGCCGATGAGACAGCAGAGAATGTTCAGCTCGTCATAAGGCGTAGCGGCGATGAGCAGTGTCGCCTTGTTGACCCCTGCCTCCAGCTGTGTCTCCGCCGTAGCGCCGTTGCCCTCGATGCACATCACGTCCAGGGTATTCTGGCTCTTGCGTAGGTGCGCCTCTTCGCAGTCCACCACAGTCACGTCGTGACCCTCACGCACCAGCACAGCCGCAAGGTTGCTGCCGATCTTTCCGTTTCCGATAATTACGATTTTCATAGTATCCACCCAATAAATTGGCAATCGCTTGCCGCAGCTTATCATCTGTTTTCTCAGAGCCTGTTCCGCATCTTTTTCCCACGTCTTTTCGGCAGATTTTTTCGCTGACTGCGTCAAAATCCGCACGTAAAAAGATACTGAACAGGCTCTTAAAATGAACAAAATCTATTATAGCATCTTTGTGCAATAATGTCAACGGAAAAACTGCTTTTTCACACGCAGACCCATTTTTCTCATTTTTCCCCTGGAAAAGGACGATTTTCCACGGAGACGGTCGGGCGCTGCTGAACCGTGATGCTTTCTGCAATGCCTTTTTGTAATGCTCTCCTCAACGCATTTGTAGGGGCGAACATTTATCCCCCTGTCCCTCCGGGACATCCCCCTTTCAAAGGGGACAATAAGCCTCCCTTGAAAGGGAGGTGGCACGAAGTGCCGGAGGGATAAATTTAATTGAGGATATAATCCCCCTGTCAGCTTACGCTGACATCCCCCTTTCAAGGGGGACAATAAAAAAGAGAGACAATCCGGTGACGCACCAACGGGCGAACCATGTTCACCCCTACGAGACCAACAAAAAGCACCGCCGGGAAACCAAATCTCCCGGCAGTGCCGCAATATTTCTGCTGTTATTTTTCCGCAAACACGGTGCTTTTCAGCTGCTGCTTTGCCGCATCGAAGTCCACCTGCAAAACGGACTCGCCGCCGATATCTGCGCCCTGATAGGTGCCGTCCGCCGGCACACGCTGCTGCGCCATGTCATAGGTCGCCAGCTTCAGCGGCGTGGTGACTGCATAGCCGTACAGAGACAGCACCGACATATTGGTGGTCATCTTCGGCAGCGCACCCATGCACACCGGAAACAGCCGGAACGGGTTGCTTTTGATCTTGCCCATAACCTGCTCCATAACCGTGCGCTGGCGCTCGGTACGCTCGTCGTCGCCCATGATCTCGTTGACCTCGCTGATGAGGATCTCGTTGACTGCCTCCGCCTCCCGGTCGGATATCTCCAGCTCCACACCGCCCACTGCGTCGATCATCGCCGCACACGCCGCAAAGGTGATCATCACATAGTCGTCGATATGTACGTCAAAGTTCTCCTCGATGGTGTCCATCAGCAGTTCCGGGCCGCCGTAGGAATACGCCGCATTCAGCTTGGCGCTGCCCTGCCCCGGAATGTCCACATAGGCATCACGCATAAACGAAGTCATGTAGATCTGATGCGTTTTGGAATTCAGCGACACTAAAATCATGGAGTCTGAACGTCCACGCTCCTCGTCCGGGTCACGGGTGTCCGTGCCGATCACCAGCACGTTTTTTACATAGGATGCGTCCATACTGCCGCTGGTGACAGTCCGGTCTCCGGTGTCCACCCGGTTCATGCCCAGGATGCCCACCATAGCGATAGCGGAATAGAGCAGGAACACCGCCACGATCACCGTCAGCACAATGCGCACCAGCCGGCTCAGAAAAGAACCCTGCCGCTTTCGTGAAGTACGGTTCCGACCGGAACTCTGTCTCGGCGTACTCTGCCTTGGCGGTTCCCGTCTGGTCTGGCTCTGCCGGGGCGGATTCTGTCTCGGCGACGTCTGCCGGGAAGCTTCCCGGCGTGGCTGATTGTAACCCTGTCCCTGGGGACGCTGGGGCTGGCGGTAGGTCTGACCGCCGTGATATCCCGGTGCAGCCTGCTGTCTCGGCGGCGGACTGCCCTGCGGACGCTGTCCCTGGGGATAGCTCTGCCGTGCCGCATAGCTGCCCTGTGCCGGGCGCTGTGCCTACTGCCCGTAGCCGTTCTGGGGATACCCATTCTGCGGATAGCCCTGCTGCCCATAGCCGTTTTGCGGATACCCGTTCTGCGGATATCCTTGCTGTCCGTAGCCATTCTGCGGATAGCCCTGCTGTTCGTAGCCGTTCTGAGGATACCCATTCTGCGGATACCCGTTCCGGGGATAACCCTGCTGTCCGTAACCGTTTCCCTGACTGCGCACCTCCTGTGCGTTCAGCTGCCGGGTATCGTACTGGTCTGTGGAGCCGTCCGATGCAGCGGCACGGAAAAACATGGTCTCCTCGCCGTCTGTGTTGTTCTGTTTATGATTTCGTTCCACGCTAAGCCACTCCTTTCACGGGAATTACCGTATCCGCACCGCCAGTGCTGTCACCAGCGTCAGGATCGCATGATAGATCAGGAAAAAATAAGCCGTCATCTGGGTATATGCGCCGGTGACCACATGGATCATCGCCAGCGAAAAGCCCAGGAGTCCTGCCGCAACCAGCAGGATCACGCCCAGCACCGCCGCACGGCGCACCCGTCTCGCACCCAGCAGCAGCGCACCTGCACCAAAGCCGGTGTCACCCACGGTCATGGATGCGCTGACGCAGCCCAGGTCGCCGGTCTCACGCTGGGACAGGTGGTGCATAGAGGTGGGAACGCTCTTTAAGTAAGCCTCCGGGAAATCGAACAGCGCCGCCAGCCGCCGGAGCGAAACGGAACAGTCCACGCTCCGCAGCACCAGCCCCACACGCTCCTGCCGCAGCGCCTGCATCTGCCGCTTTACCGTGGGGTCTGCCGTGATGCGCACGGAAAACATTGCCGCCAGCACACCGCTCACCGACAGATACAGCACATCGCCGCTGCCCTCTGCCAGCTCTGCCTCTCTGGTCTTGGTGGGCAGTCCCTCGATGTTGTGGTTCGCCATCATCTCCCGTCCGCCGAACAGCACACGCCGGTTTGCGATCCAGCCGCAGAGTCCCAGCCCGTCCTCACAGACAAACTCGTCTACCGGCCGCAGCGTTTCCCGGTCGGGGATCATCTCCGCAAAGGCGCTCTGGAGCATACTGTCTCCGTGATGCACCAGGCTCGCCGCATCCAACAGCACCTCGTCCATCTTCGCCCCGGAAAGCACCTTCATGCCGGCGATCTGCACCGATCCCTTGGGGAACAGGTCGTTCGCCTCCACCAGCAGGGCGTTGGTGTCGAAAAAGTCGTCCACGCTCTGATAGCCCAGCATCGCACTGTTGGATGCCGCCGCCTTTTTCGACTCACGCTCCAGCGGCAGATTGACTGCCAGGGCGCTCGCCGTACCGCAGCACGCCACCTGCAATAGTGCCAGCATGGAGCAGAAAAAGCTGATCCAGGGCATCCCGAACGCCGTTCCCATGCGAATCAAAGTCATGCCCACAGCGATGAGCAGCGTCACTGCGCCGCAGATGGGCGTCATGGTGCGGCAGAGACTGTCCGCCATATCCGTGGAATAGGAATACCGCAGGATATCGCACACCCCGTCTGCCTTGCGCACAGCGGTGACAATGGGGATATCGTGCAGCACGCCACGGGTGAGCAGTTCTGCGGTCTCCTCCTGGGAGACATAGGGAAAGCACCCGTTTCTGTCCCTCCCGGGAAATCACGTTCACATTCCGCAGCGCACGGCGCACCATGAGCAGCCGTCCGATGATGTTGCAGAACAGCGCCAGCAGAGCGCACGGCACGTAGAGATGCACCGTCCCCGAAGAAAGGGTCTCCGGCGCAACGACGGCGCAGACTGCACCCAGCAGCGTGGGCAGCAATGGCAGCACCGCCATGCTGTCGCTGTCCGCATGAAAGCGGAGCAGATTCCACAGTCCGTTTTTCACCGTGGGGAACATCACGCCCAGCCCCAGCAGTCCCAGCGCCAGCTGAATGATGCTGTAGCCTCTGGGGGTGACCGTCTGTAAAAACGCACTGCCGCTCAGCACTTCCAGACACGCCAGAACAGCGCCGGCAAGTGTCAGCACCAGCATGGCGACAAACCGGAAGAACACCACATTCCGCAGGTTTTCCAGGGTCTTTTTTCACCAAGCCCAGATCATCCGGCTTGCGCTTGTCCGCATCTTCCCCGAAGGTGTGGCTGCGCACACGCTGGCGAATGGGACGAAAGCTGCCGGTCTGCTGCTTTTCCTGGTAATAGTAGTCCTTTTCCTCCTCCCAGTGCCGTCTGGAGGCCGGCGGTTCTTCCGGTACTGTCCGGGCATCCGGGCGCTGAAATTCTCCGGTAACCGACTCTTTGAGATAAGTACTCTCCGATGAGCGCCGCCGCCGTTTCCGGTTCTTTTCTCTGGCACGGGTGGAGTCCTGCATCTGCCGCACATTGGGGCGATGCTTTTCCGCCGGCTCTTCTGTTTCCGGCTCAGCTCAGCCAGCATGACTGCGCCGTCATAGCCGCTGTCGCCGTTCTCCGGATAGGATGCGCCATAGCGTGCCGCACCGGCAGCCTTGACGAAGGAGACATTTTCCCGGCGGAGATGCTGGGTGGGGAAAGCGCTCCCGCAGCACCGGGGCAGCGTCGACATCTCTTGCCGCCTGCGCGCCTTGTCCGCCTTGATGTGAGAAATGGTGGACTTGATATCCACCAGCTGTTCCTCGTCTCCCGCAGAAAGCTCCGGCACGACCTGGTCATAGCCGGCTTTGTTCCTGCCGCAGCGGACGGCTGGAGGTCGCCGCATTCACCAGCTTTTCCGTCTCCAGCGTCCCGTGGGACAAGGGCTTGTCCGAGGTATGCCGGATGCCGGAGCGCCTGCCGTCCTCGCTGTATTCGTTCAGAATCTCTTCTAATGTAAATTTATGGTCTGCCATAAGTTCACTCCTGTGGTAAAAACGTCACTTCGCCAGCCGCTGGCGAACTGCTTCGTACATAAAAATGCCTGCCGCCACGGACGCATTCAGGGAGTTGACCTTTCCACGCATGGGCAGACTGAGCATAGCGTCGCACTTTTTCGCTCACCAGGCGGCTCATGCCAAAGCCCTCTGAGCCGATGACAAACGCCGTGCCGCCGGTGAAGTCCGCATCCGTATAGCTTGTGCCTGCGGCATCTGTACCGTAGATCCAGACGCCGTTTTTCTTCAGCGTCTCCATAGCGGATGCCAGATTGGGGACACGGGCCACCGGCAGCCAGCTTGCAGCGCCGGCAGAGGTCTTTCCCACCGTCAGCGTCAGCGATGCGCTGCGCCGCTTGGGGATCACCACGCCGTGTGCGCCGGCAGCCTCTGCCGTCCGGATGATCGCACCCAGATTGTGAGGGTCCTGGATGCCGTCACAGAGTACCAGCAGCGGCGGTTCGCCCTTTTCTGCGGCACGTTCCAGCAGTTCTTCCAGGGAAACATAGGTGCCGCACGCACCCTCGGCAGCCACGCCCTGATGGACTGCGCCGCCGGTGAGCTGGGACAGCTTGGACTCGGTGACCACTTTCACCGGGATGCCCTTTTCCTTGGCGAGCCGCGTCCGGCAATGCGGTCGTTTTCGGTCTCCGGTGCATCCGCCGGCTTTTTGTCCCCGACGGGGCTGTGGTTTTCTCTGGCTCATATCAAATCCTCCGTTATCTCTCTGCGCTGTGTCCAAAAGTACAGCACAGCTTTTTTTATTTTGCACGATTCTATTTATTATAGCACACCCAGAGAAAAAACAAGAATTTTCACGGGATTTTCAGATTTTTCTTTCCGCCGGGAGCTGTCACAGCAGCAGCAGGCACACCGCCGCCGTCCCCAGGCAGCTAAGCAGCACCAGCAGGACGGTACGCAGCCAGAACCGTTTTTCCGCCTTGTCCGGCGCAGCCTCCCGGAGCAGGGCATCTGCATCCGCACGGGAAAGCTGCTGGGGCAGCTGGGTCACGCCGGGCTTGAGATAAAACACGGCACGTTCAAAATACAGGCTGTCCGGCTGGTTCACTTCGATGATCTTTTTCTGTACGCCTTTTACCATTTCTTCTGTCTCCTCCTGTTTCCGCCGTGCAGTGTCGCACGAGCTTTTCACATCTGCACAAACTTTTTACATCTACACGGGCTTTTAACAAGAGTATGCGCACCTCGGAAACCGTTCAAACAGAAGAACCCCGGTTTTCCACAAAAACCAGGGATTCGACCGTATATTCTGTGGAAAACTCTGTGGAAACTGTGGAAAACAAGCGCTTTTTTTTCCATCTCTGCCCCCGAATGTGGAAACTGGTGGAGAGTTTCGCCGAACGGCTGTCTCAGACGCCTGCCGTCAGCGGCATCACCGGCGCATCGGTGCGAAACGGCGCCGCCGGAATGCCGTTCGTCCCGAACAGGGAGACCGGTCCGTAGTTCACCCAGTTGTACCGTGCCGCCACGGGTGCATCCACGCCGTCCGCCGTGAGCCGCACGGTGTTCCCGTCCAGGACAGCCTTTGCCGGATGATACGCCCCGTCTGCCCCGGCGATCTCAAAGCCCACGGGTTCGCCGTGCCATACCATTCCCTGTTCGGCGTGGGAAAAGAATACGGTGAGGGTGTCGCCCTCTGCCGCAAAGCTGCGGTAGATAGGACCGAACGCCTGCAATTCCGTTTCGCCGTAGACCAGCCGCCGTGCCTGGAGCGCCAGACGGTGTCCCACCGGGTGCTTGTCCACAGGGTGGATGTTGCAGTACTCGCCGCAGTCCAGGATCACGGCAATGCCTGTGTTTTCACCGTCTGATACACCCGCATCTGCGCCTCACGCAGCTTGCTCCACGCCCCGTTTTCCGGGGTGTCCGCATAGGTGTGCATGGGCAGCTGCACCAGGAGAAAGGGCAGGGTCTCGTCCCGGAAATCCTGGCGCCACCGGGCAATGAGCATCGTCAGCAGTGTACCATAGGTGTCGGGTCGGATCTCGTCGTTTTCGCCCTGATAATAGAAAAATCCTCGGATGGTATAGGGTGTCACCTGCCGCAGCATGGTGTGGTACATCCCGGCAGGACGGTACGGGCTTTTGATGCCCATCGGACGATAGCGGTTTTCGCCGCAGCGCCGGATAATCTCGTCCCAGGGCATATTGCCGTCCTCCTGGTAGCACTTCTGCATCCGCTTTTCCCAGGCGGTGTGATAGGTCACATATTCGTCATAGGCGGCGATCATCTCCTCGTCGGTCTTTCCGGCGACGGCATCCGCATAGTCCTGCAAATAGGGGTGTCCGGCAGTGTGCGCCCGGAGATCTTCCTCCGGCAGCCAGCAGCTCACCGAAGAGCCGCCGAAATTGCAGCCGATGATCCCCACGGGAACGCCCAGGGTCTGCGCCAGCTCCTTTGCTGCCAGATAGCCGGCAGCCGACCAGGTGCCGCTGGTCTCCGGGGACGGCAGTTCCCAGTGGGCGGCATCCATGGCAGCTTTGTAAGCGTCGTCCCGGAAGGTATTTCTCGGCACGGAAAAATACCGGACGTTGGAGTCTGCGCACTGTGCCAGTTCCGCAGCGCCGTTTTTGGCATCTTTCAGCATGAACTCCATGGAAACAGTACAGCGGCGCTCCGGGACGGAAACCGTCACCGTCTCGCCGGGCGTTCCCGTGCCGAAAACCGCAATGGGCTTTCCACGCTGGAGCAGCATATGGTCTGTAAAAATGGTTGCACATTGTATCATAATGGATTCTCCTCGTATTGTGATGGTTTTATAGGCAACACCGCACAAAGCTTGTGCGTAAGATGCGCAGCCAGATTTTTTGGCAGATTGCGCAGAAATTTCGCAGGCATACTGTCGTATGTCAAGAGATTTCTGTGCAATATGACGGAAAATCAGCAAGCAGATTGCGTGCAAAGCCGTCAGGCGGGCTTTGTGCGGTATTGCCTTTATTATACCGGGTTTTCCGGCGGTTGTCAACGAAACGGCAGGGTGTCAAATCGCCGCTCTTGACACATCCGCCTCCGCCATGGTACAATATGGGACAGAACCGGACAGCGCCGCAGTGCGCCGTCCCCACGAAAAAAAGGAGCAGCAAGCTATGGCAAAACAACACTGGAAAGGCAGCGTCCTCTTTAGCACCCGTACCGCCGACCCTGGTCTCCTGCGGCACGATGGAGCATCCCAACGTCCTCACCATCGCCTGGACAGGCGTTCTGGCGACCCATCCGCCCATGACCTATATTTCCGTCCGACCCTCCCGGTATTCCTACGACCTCATCCGGGAATCCGGCGAGTTCGTCATCAATCTCCCCACCTCCGCCATGATGAAAGCCACGGATTTCTGCGGCGTGCGCAGCGGCAGAGACGTGGACAAGTTCGCCCAGTGCCACCTCACCCCAGAGCAGGCGCAGACCGTAAGTGCGCCTATGATCGCCGAGTGTCCCGTCAGCCTGGAGTGCCGTGTCACCGACACGAAAGAACTGGGGACACACACCGTCTTTGAGGCAGAGATCACCGGCGTGAATGTGGACGAACGCTTTCTGGACAGCAAGGGCAAGCTGAATCTCCAGCAGTGTGGTCTCATGGCATACGCCCACGGGGAATACTTCGCCCTGGGCAGAAAGCTGGGGAACTTCGGCGATTCCGTCCGGAAAAAGAAAAAGCCGGGCAAGGGAAAAAAAAAGACAGCCGGGGAAGAAAGGGTGATTTTCTGTGGGGCAGGGAAACAGCACTGTAGGGGCGAATATAGTTCGCACGCTGTGCGACTCGCTGCCATAACGAATCTGACCACACTTCGTACCGTCCCCTCTATGAGAGGAGGCTTTACTAAATTGTCTCCTCTTCCAGAGGAGATGCCCGACAGGGCAGAGGAGTCGATCCGGGCGAACACTGTTCGCCCCTACAAATCCCTTTTCAACAAAAACAATTATTAAAAATGATTTGTGTGGAATCCCCCTGCATTCACCTTGACTTTTCCACAAAATCTGCTATAATATAGAAGTAGAAGGCAGTGCTGCCTTCTTTCTGTATAACCACGGCATTCCGGGACAAACTAACGGGGAAAACACCCGAACCGTCCAAAGGGAGTACCGCTATGACCAGACAGAACGACAGCACATCCAAAAGCAGCACCGAGGAACAGCTGGATCAGGCACAGCTGATCGAAGAGACCGGCGGTGTCCGGCCGCAGAACGCCAAGCACCTCATCCACTGTCTGAACATCATCGGACAGGTAGAGGGACACAACGTCCTGCCGGAGGACACCAAGACCACCAAGTATGAACACGTTCTCCCGGCGCTGGTCGCCATTGAACAGGATCGGGAGATCGAGGGACTGCTCATCCTGCTCAACACCATGGGCGGCGATGTGGAGGCTGGACTCGCCATTGCGGAAATGATCGCCGGAATGCACACGCCCACCGTCTCCCTGGTGGTGGGCGGCGGTCACTCCATCGGCATTCCCCTGGCAGTGAGCGCCGATGTCTCGTTTATTGTTCCCTCCGCCTCCATGACGGTACACCCGGTGCGCACCAACGGGCTGGTGCTGGGTGTGCCGCAGACTACCGTTTATTTTGAAAAGATCCAGGAGCGCATCACCGGGTTCATCACCGCCCACAGCCGCATCCCACGGGAGACGCTGGAACGGATGATGATGAACACCCAGGAAATGGCGACTGATATGGGGACTGTGATCTCCGGCAGAGAGGCTGTGGAAAGCGGTCTCATCGACCGGATGGGTTCTCTCCACGATGCCATCGAGGCGCTCTATCATCAGATAGAAACATAAGGGCAGCACTGCATCCTTGCCGTGCCGCCGTGAGAACTGCACCCCGGCGTTCTGCCGGGCAGTTCCTTTCAGAAAGGCACATAACATTGGCAAAAAAATCTGCATCTTCCAAAAAGACTTCCAAGCCAGCACCCAAAAAGAAACCGGCAGCCAAGAAAAAAAGGCTGCCGGTACTTCTGCTGCACAGACGGCGAAAGAAGAGGCACTGGAAAAGCTGAACCGCCAGCAGAGCGGCAACACCAAGTTCCAGTCCGTCATCCTCTTTGCCTGCGCAGTGCTGTTTTTCCTGCTGGCGTTTATCCACGGCAATGCCGGATGGTACTTTATGCACCGGGTCATCCGGGGCATTTTCGGCTTTTTCCATCGTCATTGTCCCCATTATCCTGCTCATCACCGCCTATTACACCGAAAAGCGTGAGGGAATGTCCCTCTCCCGGCGGCTGCTGTTCAGCGCCGGACTGACGGTACTGGTGAGCAGCTTTTTCCAGATCATGTTCATCGGTGACATCGGGAAAAAAGGCTTTTTCCGTGCCATCGGCTACTTATACACCACCGCCGCAGACGATGCATTCCAGAGCGGCGGCGTCATCAGCGCCGTTCTCGTCTATCCCTTTCTGCGGATCATCGGCACGCCCGGTGCGCAGATCATCATTGCCCTGCTGCTCTTTGTCGCCATTATGTGGATGCTGGATATGAGTATGCAGCAGCTGTGGTACTATATCTGCTGGCCGTTCCGCAAGCTCCGGGAACTCTGGAACAAAGAGCCGGACTGGGCGGACGATATCCCCGACACGGACATCTCCGGCGAACCGGAACTGCCCCAGGCAGAAGAGCCGGAATTTCTGCTCCCGGAGCAGACCGGACCGAAACGGGCAAAGGTCCACCGCAAGGGCAGCCGTCCTGCCGAACCAGTTCCCGAACCGGCGGCAGACGACAGCCTGGAATCTGCCATCCCCGATTTTGTCGAGGACAACTCGCCGCTTTCCCCGGATCTGGACGCTATGATACGGGACAGCTACAGCCAGCCCCAGGACAATGCGCCCTATACCCCGGCGTATGACATGGACATCGACATCCCCATCCCGGAGGACGAGCCGGACAACGGAGCGATCGTCTCCCGGAAGAGCTGATGCAGGATCCGCCGGAACTGTTCACCCCGGATGCGGAAACTGCTCCGGCAGAACAGCGGCACCGGCTGCACCGGCATCCGAACCGGTCTCCCAGCCGCCGGCACGTCCCTATCAGATTCCCAGCATCGACTTTTTGCAGAACGGCGTCAGCCGTGCCGGAGACCCTGCGGTAGACCAGGAAATGAAAGAAAAAGCCGGCATTCTGGTAGAGACGCTGAAAAGTTTCGGCGTGACCGTCGGCATCACCGGGATTTTCCGGGGACCGTCCGTCACACGGTATGAGATACAGCCTGCCGCCGGCATCAAGGTCTCAAGATCACCGGACTGGCAGACGACATTGCCCTTTCTCTGGCAGCGCAGGGGGTCCGCATCGAGGCGCCCATTCCCGGAAAGCCTGCCATCGGCATCGAAGTCCCCAACAGCCACAAGGACACCGTTTCGCTCCGGGAAATCCTGGAGAGCGACAGTTTCCGCAGTTCCAGGAGCAAGCTGGCGTTTGCGGTGGGACGGGACATCGCCGGAAATGCCGTCGTAGGCGACATCGCCCGGCTGCCTCATATGATCATCGCCGGTGCGACCGGTTCCGGTAAGTCGGTCTGCACCAACTCCATTATCATGAGCATCCTGTATCACGCCACACCGGAAGAGGTCAAGCTGATTCTGATCGACCCGAAGATCGTCGAGTTCACGGTCTATGCGGGCATTCCCCATCTGCTCATCCCGGTGGTCACTGACCCGAAAAAAGGCTGCTGGTGCGCTGAACTGGGCGGTGCAGGAGATGCAGCGGCGGTATAACCTGTTCGCAGAAAACAGCGTCCGTGACCTGGGCGACTACAACGCTGCGGCGGCACAGCCCGGCAGCGGTCTGGAACCCATGCCGCAAATCGTGGTGATTATCGATGAGCTTGCCGACCTGATGATGACCACTTCCAAGGAAGTGGAGGACTCCATCTGCCGTCTGGCGCAGAAAGCCCGTGCCGCAGGAATGCACCTCATCATCGCAACCCAGCGTCCGACCACGGATATTATCACCGGACTTATCAAAGCGAACATCCCCAGCCGTATCGCCCTGTCGGTCATGTCCCAGGTGGACTCCCGTACCATCCTGGACACCGGCGGCGCAGAAAAAGCTGCTGGGTCACGGCGATATGCTGTACTTACCCAACGGAAAGATCAAGCCGGTCCGTGTCCAGGGCTGTTTCACCTCCACCAAGGAGATCGAAAAAGTGGTGGACTTCATCAAGTCCCAGACCCAGAGCGAATACAGCGACGAAATCATGGAACAGGTGGAACAGAGCATCCCCGTCACCAAGGCAGAGGCAAAGGAACTGCGTGCCGCAGAAAAAGCGGCTGCCGTCAACGAGCCGGAACCGGGCAGCGATGAGGACGTACTGGAGCGTGCCATCGAAGTGGTCGTTGAGGCTGGACAGGCATCCACCTCATCACTCCAGCGGCGGCTGAAACTGGGCTATGCCCGTGCTGCCCGGATGATGGACGAGCTGGAACAGATGGGCGTGATCGGTTCCTACGAGGGCGCAAAGCCCCGGAAGGTGCTTATGACGAAAGAACAGCTGGCAGAACGGAAAATGCGGCGGCTGCAATAAATGACGAAAATTTTCTTTGTTATAATCCCCCTGTCCCTTCGGGACATCCCCCTTTTCAAGGGGGACATAATGAGTGACAATAAGCCTTCCTCGAAAAGGCACACCCTATAGGATAGGCGATTTTCAAGGAAGGCAAATTTACAAGGAGCAAATACATGACCCACTTTCTCCCTGTCACCATGCAGGAACTTCTGGAAACCGGCGTATCCCAGCCGGATTTCGTATACATCACCGGCGATGCCTATGTAGACCACCCCAGTTTCGGGGCAGCCATTATCACTCGGCTGCTGGAATCCCAGGGCTACAGCGTCGCTGTCCTCTCCCAGCCCGACTGGCACACCGTCCGGGACTTTCAGCGTTTCGGCAAGCCGAGACTGGCGTTTCTGGTGACCGGCGGCAACATCGACTCCATGGTGGCCCACTACACCTCTGCCAAGCGAAAGCGCAGCAGTGATATGTACTCTCCCGGCGGAAAAGCCGGACTGCGCCCCGACCGTGCCGTTATCACCTACTGCCGGAAGATCCGGGAGGCTTATCCCGACGCCGCCATTGCTATTGGCGGTCTGGAGGCGTCCCTGCGGCGCTTTGCCCACTATGACTACTGGGACGACACCGTCCGCCCGTCCATTCTGGTGGACAGCGGCGCAGACCTGCTCATGTACGGCATGGGCGAGCATCAGATCACGGAACTGGCACAGCAGCTGGCAGACGGCGTTCCCATCCGGGAGATCACCGGCATCCGTGGCACGTGCTACCTCACCGAGCCGGAAAACACCCCGTGGGGCGGTGTCCAGTGTCCGGATTATGCCCAGGTCTGCCGGGACAAAAAGGCGTATGCCAAGGCGACCCGGCAGCAGTATGACCAGCAGGACGAGATCACCGGAAAGACAGTTCTCCAGCGCCACGGCAGTCAGATGCTGGTGCAGAATCCGCCGGCACTGAGTCTGACCCAGGACGAGCTGGACGCAGTCTACCGGCTGCCCTATCAGCGCAGACCGCACCCCATGTACGACAGCCGTGGCGGCGTTCCGGGCATCGAAGAGGTACAGTTCTCAATCGCCCACAACCGGGGCTGTTTCGGCTACTGCAACTTCTGCTCCATCGCCCTGCACCAGGGACGGCGCATCACCTGCCGCAGCGAGGAATCCATCCTGGAAGAGGCAAAAAAGATCACCGAAATGCCCAACTTCAAGGGCTATATCCACGACGTGGGCGGTCCTACCGCAAACTTCCGGCTGCCGTCCTGCAAAAAGCAGGCAAAAGCCGGGATGTGTCCGGGGAAAAAGTGCCTTGCTCCCGAACCCTGCAAGGCACTGCAGGTGGACCACAGCGAATACCTGGGCATTCTCCGCAAGCTGCGAAAGCTGCCCCGGGTCAAGCGTGTCTTTATCCGCTCCGGCATCCGGTTCGACTATGTGATGGCGGACAAGGACGACACCTTTTTCAAGGAACTGGTGGCGGAACACGTAAGCGGTCAGCTGAAGGTCGCACCGGAACACGTCAGCAACGTGGTGCTGGACAAAATGGGAAAGCCCCACATCGAGTGCTATGAGGCGTTTCAGAAACGGTTCTACGAGATCACCAAGAGCATCGGCAAAAAGCAGTATCCGTCCCCTATCTCATGTCCTCCCACCCCGGCAGCACCCTCCAGGAGGCGGTAAAGCTGTCCCTGTTTCTCCGGGACAACGGCATCCATCCGGAACAGGTGCAGGACTTCTACCCCACGCCGGGAACGATTTCCACTTGTATGTACTACACGGAGCTGGACCCCTACACCATGGAGCCGGTCTATGTCCCGAAAAACACCCAAAGAAAAAGCCATGCAGCGTGCGCTGCTCCAATATTATCTGCCCCAGAACCGCCAGCTGGTGCTGTCTGCACTGAAACAGGCAGGACGGCAGGATCTGATCGGCACAAAGCCGGGCTGTCTGGTCGCACCGGAACAGCACGCCGGCAATTCCCCAAAACCGTCCGGAAACGGACAGCGACACCCCAAAGGAGGCGCATCCCCACGAAACCGCAAACCATCTTCCAAAAAATCACGGCGGCACTGATCGCCGCAGCACTTCCGCTGCTGAGCGGATGCAGTCTGGACGATGCCGAAAGCTATCTCACCGACACCATTCAGCAGGCGTTCGGCGGTGAAGACGGCGCAGAGGCAGAGAACAACGGCGGCTCCGGCACAGGCAGCTGTACCGTCCATTTCCTGGATGTGGGACAGGGCGACAGCGAACTCATTGTCACCGACACCGCCGCCGTCCTCATCGACGCCGGCGAACAGAGCGCCGCAGACGACATCCTCGCCGACCTGCAGCAATACGGCATCACCAAGCTGGACTGGATCATCGGCACACATCCCCACGCCGACCACATCGGTGGCTTCCCCGATATTTTGTCCTATGCGGCGCAGAACAGCGATCTGACCATCAGCAATGTGATGATTCCCCAGCTGCCGGACGATATGATCCCCACCACACGTACTTATGAAAAGTTCCTGGACGGCGTAGACGAAAACGGACTGATCCTGACCCAGGCGACGGATATCACCATTGACCTGGGCAGCGCATCCCTGGAGATCATCCCCTCGCCGGGCAATGACTACAGCTCTCTCAACGACTATTCTATCTGCGCCTATCTCACCTGCGGCGACACCAGCTTTTTCTTCACCGGCGACGCATCGAAACCGGAAGAAAAAGATCTGCTGCGTTCCGGTGCGCTGGACGGCATCCAGGCAGATGTGCTGAAGGTGGGACACCACGGCAGCCGGGAATCTTCCACCGCCGATTTTCTGGCACAGCTCCAGCCCAGCTATGCAGTGATCTCCTGCGGCGCAGGGAATTCCTACGGGCATCCCCACAGCGAGGCAGTGGAGCGTTTGCAGCAGTACTGCGGCGACCAGATCTGGCGCACCGACGAAAGCGGCACTGTCACCATACAGTCCGACGGCGCATCGCTGACCGTTTCTACCGAAAAGTGAGGGATACTTATATGATAATCTTAGATCGTCTGGAAGAGACGCTGGCTGTGCTGGAAACAGATGACGGCATGGTCAATGTGCCACGGGAACTGCTCCCGGCAGATGTCCGGGAAGGCGATGTGCTGCGGCAGGCGGCAGACGGCACTTACACCACCGATACCGCCGCCACCCAGGCTCGCCGGGAAAAACTCCTGGCACGGACACGGCGGATGACTGGAAAGTGAGCGTTGGCGAAAGATAGTACTGAGCGACCTCCTTTTCAAGAGAGGAAAATTATTTCTCACCATGTCCCCCTTGAAGGGGGGGGGATGTCAGCGTAAGCTGACAGGGGGATTTTCCCTTTCCAAAAACAACTCTGACGCATTCCCACACGAATTTCCGTTTCCGTCTTGCATTTTCTCAGACAATGTGCTATACTATCCATAAACGAAATTATTTTTCATTATCATTCAAAGCAAAGTGAGGTAATATGGAAACAGACCATTTATGTATCGGCGGCGGTCCGGCAGGTGTCTTTGCGGCACTGACCGCCGCCGCAAACGGCAAACGCTGCATGATCCTGGAACACAACAAACAGCTGGGACGCAAGCTGCGCATCACCGGAAAGGGACGGTGCAATCTCACCAACAACTGTGACCGGGACACCCTGCTGGCAAACATTCCGGCAAACGGAAAGTTCCTGTACAGTGCGCTCTCCCGGTGTACGCCGCAGGATGTGATGGCTTATTTCGAGGGCTTGGGCGTGCCGCTGAAAACCGAGCGTGGAAACCGGGTATTTCCGGTGAGCGACCGGGCGGAGGATATTGTCCAGGCGCTGCAAAAAGGCAGTCCAGCGGGCAGGCATCCCGGTGGTACACGGCGATGCGGCGCATCTGATCCTGGAACAGGGCAGATGCCTGGGTGTCCGCACCGCAGACGGCAGAGAGTTCCGGGCTGGGACAACGCTCCTCGCCACCGGCGGACTTTCCTACCCCAAGACCGGCTCAGACGGCACAGGCTATCGTCTGGCAGAAGAGGCAGGTCACACCATCGTGCCGCCTATGCCCTCGCTGATCCCGTTGGTCACCAAAGAGAACTGGTGCCGGGATGCCATGGGGCTTTCCCTGCGGAACGTGACCCTGCGGCTGTACCGGGGCGAAAAATGCGTCTTTGAAGATCTGGGCGAAATGCTGTTCACCCACTTCGGCGTATCCGGTCCTCTGGTACTCAGCGCAAGCGCTCTCATGCGAAAGGGCAGCCCGGAGGACTACCGGCTGGAGATCGACCTGAAACCCGGTCTGACTCCGGAACAGCTGGACAAGCGCATCCAGCGTGACCTGGCAGAGAGTCCCAACCGGGATCTGGGGAACATTCTCCACGCCCTGCTGCCGGCAAAGCTGATCCTGCCCGTGCTGCGGCTGTGCGGCATTGCACCGGACACCAAAGCCAACACGCTCACCAAGGCGCAGCGGCTCACCCTGGGCGGCTGCATCAAGGCAGTCTCGCTCCACGTCCGTGCGTTTCGTCCCATCGAAGAGGCGATCATCACCCGTGGCGGCGTCTCCGTCAAGGAGGTCGATGCCAGAACGATGGCATCCAAGCGCTGTGAGGGGCTGTATTTCGCCGGAGAGATCCTGGATCTGGACGGCTATACCGGCGGCTTTAATTTGCAGATCGCCTTTTCCACGGCGTACAGCGCCGGCATTGCCATGGCAGATAATTTTTAGTTCAAATATCTGAAGATTTTGTATACATAAAGGAGTTTGTAAGTACTTATGAAAACGATCAACATCGCCATTGACGGTCCTGCGGGAGCGGGAAAGAGCAGCATCGCCAGAGAAGTGGCATCCCAGCTGGGCTTTGTCTATGTGGACACCGGCGCACTGTATCGTGCAATCGCCCTGTTTTCCACAGAATATCAGACCAGAAAGGACTTTCTGGACAATCTGGAGGAACACTGTCACCTGGAACTGAAATATTTCGGCGGCACACAGTGCATCTTCCTCAACGATGAGAACGTGACTGAAAAGATACGCACCCCGGAGATCTCCATGAAAGCGTCAGAAGTCTCTGCCCTGCCGGAAGTCCGGGAGTTCCTGCTGGAGACCCAGAAGGACATCGCACGGGAATTCAATGTCATCATGGACGGACGGGACATCGGCACGGTGGTGCTGCCGGACGCAGATCTGAAGATCTATCTGACCGCATCCGCAGAAGAGCGTGCCAGCCGCCGCTATCTGGAGATGGAGGACAAGCCGGACAAGCCCACCTATGACCAGATCCTGGAGGACATCAAGCAGCGTGACTACAACGATATGCACCGTGCAGTTTCGCCGCTCCAACAGGCAGAAGATGCCGTCCTCATCGACAGCACTACCATGGGCTTTCACGAGGTCTGTGAGGAGATCATGAATCTGATCGAACAGCGCCTGGATGTGGAGTGAAGAAGGAGGTCATTTTTTGCCGTATCCCATTGTCTTTTTTCTTTTACCGCATCGCCTATTATCTGGTGCGGATCGCATTTTTCTTCTACTACCGCATCTCCTTTGAGGGTCGGGAAAATATCCCCAAAGGGAACAGCCGTGATCTTTGCCTCCAACCACCGAAGCTATCTGGATCCGGTGCTGGTGTCAATGGCTGCGCCCCATCCGTTCAACTTTATCGCCAAGGAACCGCTCTTCCGGAATCCCATTTTCGGAAACTTCATCCGATTCATGGGCGCATTCCCCACGGCGAACAGCAAGGATCCATCCTATGATATGCTGACCGAGGCGACAAAGCGGCTGGAAAAGCGCCGCCACCTCACCATTTTCCCGGAAGGCACACGCCACACGGACGGCAAGGTGGGCAGAGGAAAAAGCGGCGTCTGTGTGCTGGCGGCACGCAGCGGCAAGCCGGTAGTCCCCATCGGGCTGATCTTCGACTCCAACAACCTACACTTCCGCAGCCGCATCTGCGTTCGGGTGGGAAAAGCCCATCTATGCCGCAGACTACGGGCTGAACGCCCAGTCCACGCCCCACGAGATGCACGCCATGCGTAAGGACATCATGGACAGCATCAAATCCATGGTGGAAGAAAATCCGCCGTTCCCGATCCTGCACGATGTGCCGAAACACCGCACTACCTTCGAGATCGCAAAGGATCAGAAACGTGCCGCACTGGAACAGAAAAAACAGGCAGAACAGTCTGCCGGGACAACGGAGGAATAACTGGTCATGGCTGAAATTACCGTTGCTGAGTCCGCCGGCTTTTTGCTTTGGCGTAGACCGTGCCGTCAAGCTCTGCTACCAGGCACTGGAGGAGCATCACAACATCGCCACCCTGGGTCCCATCATCCACAACCAGGACGTGGTGGACGACCTCACCCGGCGTGGCGCACGGATCGTGGACTCCATCGCCGAGCTGCACCCGGACGAATGCGTGGTGATACGCTCTCACGGCGTCAGCGCAAAGGTGTATGAAGAACTGGAACAGGCTGGGAATCCCTATGTGGATGCCACCTGTCCGTTTGTGGCAAAGATCCACCGAATTGTGGAAAAACATACCAAAGCAGGAGATTTCATCCTCATCGCCGGAGATGCCAATCATCCGGAAGTTGCCGCAATTGTCGGGCATTGTAAAGGGAATTGCTTTGTTTTTGAAAGTGAAAAAGCCTTAAACGATTTTTTTCAAAAAAAATTTAGTGGATTCTCGCAAAAGACTTGCAATTGTTGCGCAAACAACGTATAATATATTAGTATGGGAAAAGTGTTTGAAAGCTCTTCCCAAGGACAACCCGAACATTATGGTTTACGATACAATCTGTCACGCCACACAGGTGCGGCAGTCCGACGCAGACAAACTCTCTCGCAAGTCAGATTTAATGATTATTGTGGGCGGCAGACACAGTTCCAACACCGTGAAACTGTATCATGTCTGCAACAGAAACTGTAGGTCTTATCATATTGAAAATTCGGATGAGCTTTACACTTTAGACCTGGATAATGCTGAGAAGATCGGATTACCGCCGGCGCGTCCACACCGGCACATATCATTAAGGAGGTTCAACAAACTATGACTGAAATCATGGATAACAACGCCGTGGAGGAGGATATCAACTTCGCAGAAGCTCTGGATCAGTCCTTCAAAAAATACATACGGGCGAGCAGGTTAAGGGTACTGTTTGCTCTGTAAACGATTCTGAAGCGATCGTAGACGTAGGCACAAAGCACACCGGTTATGTACCCCGCAGCGAGCTGACCGATGACGCTTCCAAGAAGCCGTCTGACGTAGTTGCTGTCGGCGATGTTCTGGATCTGATCGTTACCAAGATCAACGACCAGGAAGGTATCGTTACCCTGTCCAAGAAGAAGGTTGACGAGATGAAGGGCTTTGAGGAAATCATCAAGGCCAAGGATGAAGGCGCAGTTCTGGAAGGCACTGTAAACGCAGCTGTCAAGGGCGGCGTGATCGTGACCTATGCAGGCGTTCGTGTATTTATCCCGGCATCTCAGAGCGGTCTGCCGAGAGGCGCAGAGATGGATTCTCTGGTAAAGACCACACAGCGTTTCACCATTCTGGAAGTCAACGAACACAGAAGAAGAGCTGTCGGCTCTATCAAGGCTGTTCTGAAGGCTGAAAAGGATGCTGCCAAGGAAGCATTCTGGGAAACTGCTGAGATCGGCAAGACCTATAAGGGCGAAGTAAAGTCTCTGACCAGCTACGGCGCATTCGTTGACCTGGGCGGTGTTGACGGTATGGTTCACATCTCCGAGCTGTCCTGGAAGCGCATCAAGCACCCGAGCGAAGTTGTCAAGGTTGGCGACTTCATCGAAGTTTACATCAAGGATCTGGACAAGGAAAACAACCGCATTTCCCTGGGCTACAAGAAGCAGGAAGACAATCCGTGGGAGAAGTTCAAGGCAAACTATGCTGTTGGCGATGTGATCGATGCAACTATCGTTTCCATCACTCCGTTCGGTGCATTCGCACAGATCATTGACGGCGTAGACGGTCTGATCCACATTTCTCAGCTGGCTGACAAGCGTGTTGAAAATGTAAAGGATATCGTTTCTGTCGGCGATGTAGTCAAGGTTAAGATCATTGACATCGACATCGACAACAAGCGTATCTCCATCTCCATGCGTGCGCTGCTGGAAGATGAGGACGATGCAGATTACGAGGACTAATTTCCCCGTAAGTATTATAATTGCATAAAACAAGGCGGCAGTACCGGGGTTCCGGCGCTGCCGCTTTTTTGTGGATGTATCATAAAAATGAATACTTGGGCGGCGATAAATGCCGACTTTCTCAAATTGATTTAGATGAATAATTTGTTTTATGCCTTGACATTTTCATTCGAATTTTGTATAATAAGCAAAGAGAGTATACATAAAACAGTAGGCGGATATTTCCACTCCCATACATTTTGAAATGGATGGGAGGTGATAAGCTGTGGAACATTACATTACGTTATCTGAATTGATTTCAATTGGCATTTTCTTAGTTGACTTTGCTGCGTTATTGTATAGAATTTTCAGTGATCATCACAAAAAGAAATAACCGCCCCAATAAGTTTCCAGCTTGGGCGGTTATCTCTTAACATTCAATATGGGAGCATACTGTTTTTGTATGCTCTTTTTCTTTTATTTTATTATACCAGAATTCCATGATCGTGTCAAGGGATAACACGATTTTTTATGCACCTTTTTCTCAGAAAGCCGCCTCTTCCACCAAAGGTGACTTTCTTTTTATATTTCCTCAGCGATCCACCGCCAGGGCATATTTTTCCAGTACTCCCCGGCGTAGTCGATGCCCACACGCACATCGGTGCGCAGTTTCGGGCGGCAGCCGTCGTCGGCGATCCACAGTTCCGGGCTGGTGACGAAACTGCCGCCGTTAAAGTGCTTGTCCACCTGCAAATACTTGGTCAGCTTTGCCGGACCGTTGTGGACTGCGCCGGCACGGATCAGCACGCCCTGGGGCTGTTCCAGCTCGCCGGTGATGACGTTCATGAGCCAGTGCATCCCATAGCAGAGATAGACGTAAATTATGCCGCTTTCCCGGTAGAGCAGTTCTGTCCGGGGCGTTCTGCCCCTGGAGGCATGGCACGCCAGGTCTTCCTGCCCACGGTACGCCTCTGTCTCCGCAATGCGTTCCCGGAGCAGCGTGCCGTCCGGGAGCTTTCGCAAAATCAGCTTGCCCACCAGATCGGGCGCAACCTCCAGACAGTCACGGTGATAAAAGGACTCCGTCAAACGAGTGAGTGCCATGGGATACCTCCTTTTTACTCTGCGATCATACATTCCGACAGGTTCAGATACTGTCCCTCTTCCAGCGTCACCTCAGCACTATCCAGCACCTTGCTGTTTGCCGGATTGTACAGACTCCCGGACTCTGCGATCATGGGTGCAACGCTGCCCAGTTCTGTATAAACCGCATAGGTCGGATGCAGTTCGTGCGGTTCATCCGGATACGGCACAATGGTGTAGGTTCCGGGGTCGATGTCCCGTCCCACGCAGAACATTCCCGGATGTTTCGTCGGGTCGTTGGGGACATTCTTCTTCGTCACATCATAGCAGTTCGCCCAGGAAAAGCTGAAATATGTGCCTTCTTCCAGCTGCACAATGACGGAAAACTCGTTCCAGCCTCCGCTGATCTCCTGCTTTTTTTCCCGGTCGGCATAGATGCCGGCATAGAACAGATGATCTGTTTCTGAGGACTCGAAACCAGGATGTATTCCCCTGCCGGAATCTCCTCGCCAACCAGATAAGTCCCCGAAGGGAACACGCCGCTGTCCTGCATTTTCTTCAGAGCCGCTGCGTCATTTGTGCTGTTTTCAGACTTGCCGGCAAGGACCGTGGACACACCGGAATGAATGCGTTTCACTGCCACAGATGTCACTCCCACCACGCCCAAAAGCACAGCAGCCGCCAGTGCGATCGCCAGCCAGACGAACTTCCGGCTCTTTGTCCCGGCAGACGCTGTCGGCTGTTTTGCCGGCATTCCGCAGTATTCGCATACCTTATGATACAGCGGCGCACCGCAGTGCGGACAAACTTGTCTCATCTTTTATCCCTCCGACTGGCATCTCTGTTCCGGCTTTACATACAGCGTATGCTGGTTGGAAAAGATCACCATGCCCGGCTTTGCCCCGGCAGGTTTTCTTTTTCACATACCGCACAGCGCAGTAGTCCACCGGCACCTGTGCCGAATCCCGTGCCTTGCTGTGGTATGCCGCCAGCTGTGCCGCCTCTTCCAGCACTTTCTGGGACGGTTCTTTGCCGCCGGTCTCCAGAATCACATGAGAGCCAGGGATGTTCTGGGTGTGCAGCCAGATGTCGTTTTTTTGTTTGCCGTTTTCAGCGTCAGCTGGTCATTCTGGCGGTTGTTCCGTCCCACCAGGATGCGTGTGCCGTCGGATGCGGTAAATTCCATGGGCGGCAGGCACTTCGGCGGCTTGCCCTTGCGCCGCAGCAGCCGGAGATAGCCCTGTTCCGCCAGTTCTGCCCGGAGCTGTTCCAGGTCATTTTCCGACTCGGCACGGCTCAGCGCATCCAGCACGCTGTCCAGATACGCCAGCTCTTCCCTGCCCTTGGCGATCTGTTCCGTCAGGATCTTTTCGGCAGTGCAGGCTTTCTTATATGCCTGGTAGTACTTCTGGGCGTTCTGCGGCGGCGTGAGACGCACATCCAGGGCAATGTGTATCGTGGGGCAGTCCGGCTCGTAGAAGTCCTCCAGGACAGCCTCTGTGTCGCCCTTGTGGAGACGATACAGGTTCGCCGAGATCAGATCGGCTTTCCGACGGTCATCGTCCTTTGCGTCACAGGCGTCCAGTTCCTCCGACTGGGGAGACGATACGCCGCTGGATACGCTCGGTGGCGTGGAGCAGCAGGTGGAACAGGTCGTTCGCACGCTGTTTCAGCCGTGCCATGTGATCCCGGCTGGCGTAAAATTCGTCCAGCAGCGCACAGGCAGAGGGCATGACCTTCGTCACCATCAGCGTGCCGTACTGATGCAGCGGCAGGAACGAAAAGTCCTTGGGCTGCCCCTCACGGGTGCTGACGATGGTATAGACCGTGTCGCCCTGTTCCAGCATCTCCCGGGTACGCCCGATGGTATAGCAGAGCCGGTCTTTCTGGTCGTCTGTAAAGGGGATTCCGCCCGGCAGGGCTGTCCCTTTCCGGTATAGTATGCCCACTCCCGCACCAGAACCGGCGAAACGCCCTCGAAAGTTTGCAGCAGCGCCTTGGAAAGTTCTCCCGTTTTCGTGGAAAGCACCGCCAGCATCTGCTCCGGGGACGCCTGCAAAAAGTTGAGCCGTTCGTCTCTCGGCGGCATTTCGTATGCCAGCCCCGGCAGCACCAGACGCTTGCTGGACATGGTGGCGTCCACTCGCTTCATGCTGTCGACGACCTTTCCGGTCTCATCGATGAGAATGAGGTTGGAATAGCGCCCCATGATCTCCATGGCAAGGGTCAGCTGCACAATATCCCCCAGCTCGTTGACACAGGAGAAGTCGAAATACAGCACACGTTCCAGCCCGTCCTGCCGGATATCCAGGAGCTTGCCGTTTCCCAGCCGTTTCCGCAGGAGCATACAGAACATGGGCGGCGCTTTCGGATTTTCGACAGCGACCTGGGTGAGGTGAACTCTCGCCCGGTCTGCCGCACAGGAGAACAGCACCTTTGCACCGCCGGTGCGGCTGCGAAAGGCAACGATCAGTTCTTCCCGTGTGGGCTGGTGAATTTTTTTCAATGCGTGCGTCGATCAGCGGCAGAAGTTCCTGCCGCACTGCGTGTAAATATGCACCGTCTAATGCCATGTTGGTTTCATCCTTTCCTGTGGCGGGTCGCCACTGACCTTACGCCCCAATTTCAATTGTGAAAGGGCAGTGTTACGGCGGCAGCAGCCGCCTGTTCGCCCCGCCGGGGATTTTTGTTGGTAAAAATCTATGAGAGAGTAGGGGGCGATGCCCACATCGCCCCGTGCGAAAAACCATACTCGCACTCTATTACATCCAGTTACTCCGCTGCCACTGCCCGATACTGCAAAAATTCTCATACTTTTTCATAAATCAAAACTCCGTCCCGTGCGATCTCTTTCAGCAGTGCCGGCTGCACCGGTTCATCCAGATTCACCACGTCAAACAGCAGCAGCGTCCAGACCTCTTCATCCAGATCCAGGGCAAACCGGGGAATGTCACCGCCGGAAACTGCCAGGTCAATGTCGCTCCGCTCCCAGTTGTCACCTCTGGCACGGGAGCCAAACAGAATCACTTTCTGAATATCATACTGTTTCGCCAGCTGAATGATCTCTTTTTCCACCCGTTCTGGTATATTCTTCATGAAATTCCTCCCGGAACACTCACTTTTCGCCGGTTTCTGCCACTGCCCGATACTGCAAAATTTCAAAAGAGATCTGCGTGGACAGGCTTTCTAGCTGTTCCAGCCGGGCGTGTTCTTCCCGTCCGGTCTTGTAATAATACGGTGTCATCTGGAACAGGTTCTGGATATCCGCCGGGTTGTCCAGCTTGGCCAGCTGTCCACATACTCCGCCTGGATCAGTTCGAATCCGTCCAGGGCATAGTCCCGGACAGCATTGGGATACGGCACATCATAGATCGCCTCTTTCAGTCCCCACAAATGCTGCTGCCCCGGAATCACCATCATCATAGTGCCGCCTTTGTGCAGCACCCGATGGTACTCCTCACCGCAGTAGGGCGCAAAGATGGTCATGAGCATATCACAGCACTTGTCCGCCACCGGCAGATGGTACACGCTGCCCACGGCAAAATGGGCATGCGGGCAGCGCTTTGCCGCCGCATCCGCCGCACTCTTGGAAATATCCACCCCATAGGTCTCCATGGGCAGCCCTGCCTCGGCGAGCGCCCCGGAAACACCCTCAGTATAATATCCCTCGCCGCATCCGGCATCCAGCAGAACGCCGCCGGCTCTGCCATAGCGCACTGCCGCCTGTTCCAGCGCCTGGAGCAGCGGCGCATAGTGACCGGCATCCAGAAAACGCTTTCTGGCACGCATCATGACCGCATTGTCTCCCGGATTCTTGGCGTGCTTGCGGTTTGCCGGCAGCAGGTTCACATAGCCGCTTTTCGCCATATCGAAACTATGTCCCTGGGAACAGCTCCAGGCTCTTCCCCGATGCTGCATGAACGAACCGCACACCGGGCATTTCCAAACACTCATGCTTTTTTCATCTCCTATGAAAATCTTTGCCGGGTCATCTCCGGCATTGGCAGTCACCTGTGCCGCCGGGAATGCGTCCCGGAGCCGCTGTGCCAGAATCTCTGCCGCAAAGCGCTCTGTGCCGTAGTGACCGCAGTCAAACAGGGCGATGCTTTCGAACTCTGCCGCATACCACCGGTCGTGCTTGATGTCTCCGGTGATAAGCGCATCGCAGCCCTTTGCCGCCGCCAGTTCCAGCATCGACGCCGCCGAACCGGAACAATAGGCGATCTTCCGGATGGGCGTTTCCCTGGCGGAATATCGCACCATACCGAACGTCTTTTCCAGCACCTGTGCCAGCGCCTGCGGCGTCCATGTCCGGGTGCTGGTGTCGATCCAGCCGAACCCTCTGCCGTCCGTCCAGAACGGTTCCAGGACGCTCTGTGCGTTTTCCAGCGCCAGCGGTTCTGCCAGCAGTCCGTGGGCATAGGCATTCAGCCCCACAGGAGACATATCCAGCGGCGTATGCACACAGATGGCGGCGATGCCGTGGGCAGCCAGCTGATAGACCGGGCTGTTCTGCGGCAGCGCTTTCAGCGGCGAGAAAATCACCGGATGGTGCGCCACAATAAGCTGCACCTGCTGCTGAACCGCCTGTGCGATCACCTCTTCCGAAATATCCAGCGTGGTGAGAATGCGGTCTGCCGGCTGGGTCATGCTCCCCCACCAGCAGTCCGGAGTTATCCCAGGACTCCTGCGATGCAAAGGGCGCAAACCCGTTGACCGCCTCATAGACCTCTTTTACCGTCAGCATGATGTTTCTCCTTTCCCGTCCGTTTCCTGCAATTTTTTCTGTATGGTTTCCGCCAGCGTCTCCCACTGCTCCGCCTCCGGGCGCTGTGCCTGCCGCAGCTGCTGTGCCAGTTTCTGAAAACGCTGCTGTTTCCAGCCGGCATAGCGGCGTGCGGTCTGAGACTGCCAATCCAGACAGCCTACTTCCTGTTCCAGCAGGGACAGGATGCCGGGTGTGCCGCTGTGGAAAACGCTCAGCACCACATAGAACTTTTTCCCCTTCCTGCACTGCCTGTTCCGTCCAGGAAAAGCCCTGCTCTGCCAGCCAGCGCCGGAGATCGGGAATCTTCGTCATGGGCTGCAAGATCAGATGCACCTGCCGCCGCCAGGGGCAGTCCTCCAGGATGTGGATGATCGTCTCACCGCCCATGCCGGCGATCACCACATCGGTGATGCCCTCCGGCTGCACCTGTGCCAGACCGTCACAGAGGAACAGCTCTGCCTGTTCCAGCACCCCGGCTTCTGTCAGCGTGCGCTTTGCCGCCTCCAGAGGTCCGGCGTGGATGTCCGTGGCGACAGCACGGGTGCATTGTCCCCGGCGCAGCAGTTCCGCCGGGAGATAGGCGTGGTCTGTGCCGACATCGCAGACAACGCCGCCCGGCGTCACCAGTGCGGCACAGGCGGCAAGACGTTTCGTCAACATGATCGCATCGTTCCTTTCGCTGAAAAACAAAATTGCTCCGCCGGGAACTACCACCAGGGCGGCAGGATTCACACGGGGAGCAATTCCATCCTTTTTTAGAGTCTGTCCGGTGTCCGAAAAAGCAGACACGGAAAAGCACGAAACAGGCTCTTACTGTGCATCGCCGGCAGCGATCTGCTTGTTCAGTTCTTCCAGCAGTTCGTCCGTATCAATACCATGCACCATGCAGGCCTCTTCGACTGTCTCTCCACGAGAAGCCGGGCAGCCCAGGCAGTGCATTCCGATTGCCATAAACAGCGGTGCTGTCTGCGGCGCAATGTCCAGAATATCACCGATAATGGTGTCCT
>VOFI01001512.1_pt1 | contig 56683 bp, 58 predicted proteins | sample 5384131 | NCBI WGS metagenome assembly VOFI01 (sample SAMN12384728, study PRJNA508395) | human gut metagenome | isolation source: healthy gut H | host: Homo sapiens
TTTCAACTTTAAAGTTGTCTGTCTGATAGGGAGTGTATTTATACCAGAATTTCATTCCGTAGGGTCGGGAAGCGAAAGGATGTCCTGTTGTTACGGTCTCTTTCTTGTCACTCCAATTATAGGTCCCTATGAATAAGCGTCCTGCTTTTGCTCCCTCGGGGTACATCGTGACAGGGGTACTCGAATATCCTCCGCCGGAACCGGCTGTGTGAATCTCTGCTGCTTTAGCACCGCTTTTTGCGTCTTTTACATAGATAACGGCCGGACAGGTTGTTGTCTGTACCGGTGCCCATATATCAGTAGCACCTTTAGTATAAGGGTAATAAAAATAGTGGGTGAAATTTCCAAAAGTCCCTGCAGACCACCGTGTATCGGAATCTGTATGCCAGTCTTCAAAACCTGAATTGGGTATCTGCAGTGTTTCCTCGGTTTTTACGGATACTTCATTCTTGACGGTAATTGTATTGGTTCCACCTATTACGGCTTTAAATATGTAATCGGTGCCAGGCTCTAATCCGCTAACCTCAACCGCATTTTTTATTTTTTCTTGTGATGGAGAAAACCAGTCTCCTGACGCTTTTCTGCATTTTACGGTAATATCCTTAACCGTCTTCAGATATTCGGTTGTTCCCTTCCGTGTCTCCAACCAAATAGAGAGTGGCTTTTTTAGCCCATACATCCCCTTCGGGAGCAGTCAGGGAGCAGGATGATTCACCGATTCCTACTGTCACGGTCTTTTCTTTATCTCCCGCAATTACTTTTATCTGTTGTGGTTCCTGCAACCCGTCTTTGAACGTGATGGTTACTTGGTGCGTATCTTTGTCACTCTCTATGCTTGTAGGGAATAAAGGTTGCCAATAGCCGTATGCCTGATATTGATAGCTGACTTTGGATATGTCCCCTTTCAAAATGACGGTCAGCAGTATGGTAGTGCTTCCACGTTCGGCATTCATAGGCTTGGCTACGTCAAAACCATTAGGCAGAGATTTGATTTTGAGTACCAATGGCTCTTTGTTTACTTACTCAATTTGTCTGTTGCGGTCAAGGTAAATGTATTTTCTTCGTCTGTTTCCGAATGAGATATATTGACCAGCACTTTTGTGAAGTCCAATATTGCCATTTTATCGACATTGGCACTTAATCCTTTTAACTCCAGCCCCAGATCTTGTAATGTGGTAAGCATGCCTGGTTCCGGATTTACCAGATCAATCTCGGCAGGCCATCCCTTGCTTAACAGAGAAGGAGAGCGGGTTGTCAAGACACATTTGGATATTCCGCCACGCGCCGTCAGCAAGGCTGATAAAGGAGATTCGGGTTCTGTCCATTCTGTTAACTCCCGGGCAACTCCCGATTCAAATCCCGTTGGCGTAAAGAACGGTGGCTGTGTGTTCAAGGCATCGTCCGAAATATCTATGGTTATCGGCACTCTTTCCGTTTCGTCCGTGAATGATACATCCAATTCCGTACCCCCTGCTTGTACATCAAATTTCAGACGGTAATGCTGGCGTGCCTTTGCATTCTCTATGGTAGCGGCTTCAAATGTGACTTTGTTTCCTTGTTGTTTGCTTCCTGATAGGTAAATGCTTATCTTGCCAGGCTTTACGTATGCAGCCCTTGTTTCATTCTTGTCGAATGAAATGTCCGTACTGCCGGCAGGGCGTATGTTTACGGTGTAGTCTGTAAAATATTTTTTTGAAAAGTTCTGTGTATTCTGTCGTAACTTTTACATTGGCAAGATAGCATATGACCGATATGTTTGTACTTTCGTTCTTTTTTATGGAGAACTCTTTTGCTCCTTCGTAGTAAGGGGCTTCAAAACCTTGGGTTTCTATGTTTCCATAAGTGGCCTTTAGTGTATAGTTGCCGGCTGCAATTTCCGTTCCGTCTGTAAAGTCGGCATACTTGTTCCAGCTAAGTTGTACGTTATTATTTTGAAGAACGGTAATTGAGAAGTCGTTGATGTCGGGTAATGTCTCTTCATCAGCGGTAGCACGTGTTACCATGTTTTCTACATTTGTATCAACTGCTAATTTCAGATTAAGTCTGCCCTGGTTTGCAGTTTGTTCATTCTCCCGCTCACATCCGGTCAATGTAATACATATTACTGTAAACAGGGTCAGAAAAGTTGTATATTTTTTACCCATTAACAACAGTGTTTGGTTATCTTTTTACCTGCTAATTCTTGAAGTCGGGTACAAAAATATGTTTTTTAGATGAGATAATTAGCGCTTATTGCCTTGTTTTGCGGTTATAAATGAAAAATGGGACATCATTTGTCCCATTTTTCTCAAAAAAAGAATAATTGATTAATCTGGCTTTAATCTTGTTTTAGACATAAAATCTTATCGTGAGGGTAGCAATACTACTCCCTGTTTCTTCTTTCCGTCCATTTTGGCGGTTATAGGATGTTCAAAGTGCACGTGACGCAGGTATTTGGACTCATATACAGCAGGTTGTGCATTCAGAAAGTCTTGATTATACACGCCGTCATTCATGAAAGCATTGATTGTGAAATAGCCTACTCCGAATGAAGTCAGGTTCTGAAAAAAGTGTGTTCCCTGACTAGGATCGACACGATAGTTCGTCAGTCCTGCTTCTACAATGATACGCGCTGCACTGATGTGGGGCCATTTAACGGGAATACCGAGCCAGGTATCACTGCTGCCCCAACGTCCCGGTCCTATCAGTACATAGTTCTTGCCCTCGTCCAAAAATTGCTGGTTCAATTTTTCTATCTCCCAAGCTATTTCCTGATTGTGGGAAGCGCTGTAGTTGTCGGTCTTTACATAAATTACGTCCTGCAATTCATTCATTATGCCATGCCCTAACGAATTATTGGAACGGAGCAGCAGTTTTTCATCGGGAATGGCTGTGAGGTCCTCGTCAAGCATTTCCTTGCTGTCGACAATCGGGCGTATTTGCAACAGATAGAACGTCCCGGTCTTGTCCTTTTCACGGTTCATGGTAGCTGCAAATTCGATTTCTACAGGACGGCGCATTTCCTGCTGTCCGTATTTCAATGCCAATTGCAAAATGCGGGGCAGAGGAAATACATCATGCTGCAAGATATTGGCGAAGGTGATAACCTTGCGCCCGCCCGGATATAAACCGTCACGGATTATCTGGTCGTAAGGGTCGTAGGTGGAAGCTATATATTTGAGAGCACCGTCTTTTCTCGGCCTCTTTTACGTGTAATTTCAATAGGTTGAAACCATCGTCAATGGAGAAGTCATGTCCGGCGTTACGCAGGTCGAGTGCATAAAAACGTGTTTGGGTTTCTTTGAGCGCAATCTCCATTTCGCTGGTTTGCAGAACTTGGTTGGGGTGATAGGGAGAGAACCGGAGAGTCATACCGCCGTCCACGATGTATTTGCCCAGCCCGAGTGCCAGATTGACAATACCCTCTTCAGCTTTTTCGTCTCCGATAGGATAATAGTTGAGCGAACGCGCCACGCCCGACATGGACGGGTAATAACGGTCGCCATACTGGTTGCCGACCACTTCCTGCAGGATTACGGCCATTTTCTCCTGGTCGATGACATTGCTTGTGGCTTGCATATAAGCCTTTGAATCGCGGAAATATACAGAAGCGTAAACTCCCTTGATTGCATCGCTGAGCATACGGAGCATTTCATACTTATCGTCCAGATAAGGAATCATATAAGTATTGTATATACCGGCGAAAGGTTGGTAATGCGAGTCTTCCAATAGTGAGGAAGAGCGGATGGCAATAGGTGATTTTACCACATCGAAGAAAGTGAAAAAGTCCTCAACCAGACGGTCGGGCAGTTTGGCTTTCAGAAAGTAGCGGAGAATCACATCGTCATCGGCATCGGACAAGGCTATCTGATACAGGTTGTTAGTCTCCATGAATTCATCGAACACATCCGTACATAGTACTACCGTTTTGGGTATGGCAACGCGGGCATTTTCAAATTCGTCGAATTCCGGATGATGTTTCACCATGTTGTCAATGAATGCCAGACCACGGCCTTTGCCGCCCAGTGAACCGTCGCCGATACGGGCAAAGTTCGAGTAACGGTCGAAACGGTCGCGTTTGAAAACAGCTACCACACCCTGGTTTTTCATCTTGCGGTACTTTACAATTGCTTCAAAGATGATTTTGCGGTGGGCATCCACATCCTGAAGACTGTTCCACGTAATAGGTTTCAAGAACTCGCCAATGGGAAACATGGCGCGTGAATAGAGCCAGCGGCTCACATGGTTGCGGCTGATATGATAGAGGAACGATTCTGCCGGTACGGCAAAGAGGATATTCTGAAGTTCTTTCAGATTCTTGACGCGGGCAATCTCTTCCAGTGTGTCGGGGTTGCGGAAGATAAAGTCGCCGAAACCGAAATTGTCCGATACGATACGGCGCAGGTCTACGTCCATTTTCTTTGAATTCTTATCGATAAAAGCCGCATCGTATTTGGCTGCGTACGACACGTTCTCCGATTCGGACGATTGTATAATCAATGGAACAAACGGGTCTTCTTTCCGTATGGCGGCACACAGCTTGATACCAGCGAGTGCGTCTTTCTCACCGCGTTCAACGCGAGGGAAGCGGACGTCGGTGATAACTCCCAGTATGTTGTTCTTGTATTTTTCGTATATGCCGATTGCTTCGTTGTAGGTACGTGCAAGGACGATTTTAGGGCGCCCTCTCATACGTAGTGTACGTTGGTGGGCATTCAATGCTTCAGTGGAAAACTCCTGGCTCTGTTTCAATACAAATTTATAAAGATTGGGCAGGATAGAGGAGTAGAAACGGATACCGTCTTCTATTAGAAGAATAATCTGTACGCCCACTTCACTGACGTCGTGCTCCAGATTCATCTTGTCCTCTATCAGCTTGATGATGGAAACCAGCAAGTCGGTGTTCCCCAGCCAGCAGAAGATATAATCGAACGAACTGAGATCCTCGTTGGCAATGCGTTTGGTGATGCCGTGGCTGAACGGGGTCAGAATTACCATAGGGATGTGCTCGTATTGTGCCTTGATGGTTCGCGCTACGTCAAATCCCTCATTATCTCCCGTTCCCGGCATACATATAATAAGGTCGTATGGCATGGACGATAGTTGAGACAATGCTTCCTCGCAAGTAGATACCTGTGTAAAGCGCGGCGGATAGCGCAGGGAGAGTGAAGTATATTCATTAAAGATTTTTTCGTCGATACGGCCGTCGTCTTCCAGCATGAAAGCATCATAAGGATTGGCGATTAAAAGCACATTGAAGATACGTCGCGTCATGAGGTTGGCAAACTGCGTATCTTTGAAATAGAGCTGGTTTAATTTAAACTTACTGAGCATGTTTTCTCATGGTTTATTAGTTCGGAGGACAAAAGTAGCAATTTAAATGAAGAATGAGGAATGAAGGATAAAGAATTACCTTTGCAAGCAGTTTATACAGTTGTCTCCTGCTTTTTTGTTTGTTGTTCTTTTATATTCTATGTAATTTGACGTTTTATCATTATTTAATCAAAATATTGCTGCAGTGTTTAGGTGTTTTGAAAAGTTTTCCTATATTTGCAGTGTTGTTTGTTGACATTTTGTTCAGGCAATAAATAGTTAACAAGGTAATAACCTTTAAAACGTAATATTATGAATATCGAACGTATCATGGCCTCTTTAGAGGCAAAGCACCCCGGCGAGTCTGAGTATCTTCAAGCCGTAAAGGAAGTTCTTCTTTCCATCGAAGATATCTACAATCAGCATCCTGAGTTCGAGAAAGCAAAAATCATAGAACGGTTGGTTGAACCCGATCGTATTTTTACTTTCCGTGTTACGTGGGTGGATGATAAAGGCGAGGTGCAGACTAATCTCGGTTATCGCGTACAGTTCAATAATGCTATCGGTCCGTACAAAGGCGGTATTCGTTTCCACGCTTCAGTAAACCTCTCTATCTTGAAGTTCTTGGGATTTGAACAGACTTTCAAGAATGCTTTGACCACTCTGCCTATGGGTGGCGGTAAAGGCGGTTCCGATTTCTCTCCGCGCGGTAAGAGCGATGCGGAAGTGATGCGTTTCTGTCAGGCTTTCATGTTGGAATTGTGGCGTCACCTCGGTCCGGATATGGACGTACCCGCCGGTGATATTGGTGTAGGTGGTCGTGAAGTGGGCTATATGTTCGGTATGTATAAGAAACTGACACGCGAATTTACAGGAACTTTCACAGGTAAAGGTCTGGAATTCGGCGGTTCATTGATACGTCCCGAAGCAACCGGTTTCGGTGGATTGTATTTTGTAAACCAGATGCTGGAAACCAAAGGTATAGATATCAAGGGTAAGACGGTTGCTATCTCCGGTTTCGGAAATGTGGCTTGGGGTGCAGCTACCAAGGCTACCCAGTTGGGTGCTAAGGTTATTACGATTTCCGGTCCCGACGGTTATATCTATGACCCGAACGGCATCAGTGGCAAGAAGATAGATTATATGTTGGAACTCCGTGCATCGGGCAATGATATCGTAGCTCCGTATGCCGATGAATTCCCCGGCTCTACTTTCGTTCCCGGCAAACGTCCGTGGGAGGTGAAAGCCGATATTGCTTTGCCTTGTGCAACGCAGAATGAGTTGAATGGGGAAGATGCACAGCATCTGATTGATAATAAGGTGACTTGTGTGGGCGAAATCTCCAATATGGGATGTACCCCCGAAGCTATCGACCTCTTTATTGAAAACAAGATTATGTATGCACCGGGTAAGGCTGTGAATGCAGGCGGTGTGGCTACCAGCGGATTGGAAATGTCACAGAATGCAATGCATCTCAGTTGGAGTGCGGCTGAGGTAGACGAGAAGCTTCATGCCATTATGCACGGTATCCATGCTCAGTGCGTGAAATACGGAACAGAACCCGACGGCTACATCAACTACGTGAAGGGTGCTAATATCGCCGGCTTCATGAAGTAGCCCACGCCATGATGGGTCAGGGAATTATCTAAGGAAAAACTTTGTTTAGTTGTATTTGTATTTGTGGTTTGTGCTGCCTGCGCCTGTGAAGGTGCAGGCAGCACTTTTTTACTATTTGTGGGTATTATTGTTTTTAATATAGTTATTTATCGGTATTGTGCCAGCTACCTGTGCGATCTAACTTTGCAGCGTGAAAATTAATTTATTAACGCTAAAAAGAATAAGCTAAAATGAGAATTAAAGATGTATTGGTCATGGCGGCCATCGGTTTATTAGGAGCAGCATGCAGTGATGATGATAATAAGGGTAGTCAATGGGGAGACGGAGTTGGAGGTACGAAAACGAATCTGGATGTATCTGCCTATGATAAATGGACTTATGTAAATCTGAAAACCGGAGAAACGGAAATACATCCGGATACAAGCGAATGGATTTATACGGATGGTTCGGTAAGCGAGCCAAAAGCGAAGGAAACTATCGGTATCGAATGGCATATCGCCATACACCGTTATGAGATAAAAACAAACGGTGGCATGGTTTTCGATACGGAGAAAACAAATATGAATGAAATTACGGAGTTGCCTGAAGGAGACTATAAAGCGGATGAAAACATAACAAACGAGGATAAAGAATATGCCATCATCACCGATATGAGCAAAATGATGCAAGGCAACGTCGGTTACGCCAAGACTGCAACTGTGAACAAAGTGTTGTGCAGTTGGGTGAAAAAGACGGAGACAGGTAGTATGCCTCCTACTATTTATGAACCGACAATGCATGTGATAGTTTTGAAGTGTAAGGACGGCAGTTGGGCGAAGCTTCAATTTACAGTTGCAGGAAACTCTGAAACGAATAAGAGCGGTTTTGTTACATTCAATTACGAATTTATCCCGATTAAATAAGAATGAGACGGGTTCTTTGTTCCTTACTTTTTTTGCTGGCAGCGGCAGTGCCCACTGTCTTTGCGGAGGAAGTGGACGAAAGGGATAGCAACCGTTATCGCTATTCCATATTGGGAGATGTCGTAGATGAAAACGGGCAGCCAATGCCTGGAGCTACGGTTAGGGTGCTGGAAACTACTTTCGGAGCAGGCACGGATAGCGACGGTGAATTTGTTATCCATTTGGAAAATGCGAAAGAATATACGCTGTTAGTTTCATTCATAGGATACGAATCTCAGGAAGTAAAAGCGGTTCCGGCTGTACGTCCGCCGCGACTGCATATCCGATTGGTTCCTTCTTCTAATCAACTGAATGATGTAGTGGTAACCGGTTCGTTTGTTGCAAAACCGTTGAAAGAGGTACCTGTACTGACGCGTGTAATATCTCAAAAGGAGATTCAGGCACTTAATCCGATGAACGTCGAAACTTTGCTGCAATACGAACTGCCGGGTTTGCAGATTGGGTATAATTCCATGAGTCAGATGCCTGAGATATCTTATCAAGGCATGGATGGAGAGTATATGCTGTTTTTGATAGACGGCGAACGCGTAAGTGGGGAAGGAGCCGACCATAATGTTGATTTTACCCGTTTCAATGTAGACGATATCGAACGTATAGAAGTCATTAAGGGAGCCCAGTCCACAATCTATGGTTCCAATGCATTGGGTGGAGTCATCAATATCATTACAAAGACCGCCAATCGTCCCTTTAGCGGAAATTTGAATGCACGTTATGCCGGTTCCAACGGACAGAAATATACAGCTTCTACCGGTGTGAAGAAAAATCGTCTTACTTCTTATACCAGCCTTACCTATCGTACAAAAGATACTTATGAGATAGGCGATGAGGTAGGTAAGACCACCGTAACGGAAGGAAGTGACGGTTCTTCGGCAGAGAAGCAGGCAGATGCCGGTTCCACCACGGTCTACGGATACAACATTTGGGATTTTTTGCAGAAAATAGGCTATACCTGCAATGAAAAGCTAAATGCGGATTTGAAAGGTTCGTTTTACCGCAATAAACGAGACAAGCGTGTGGGCAAGATGTACCAGGACATATTCCTTGATTATACCTTGAACGGTAAGGTAACATATCTTCCCGGAGAAAAACAGCAACTTGTAATAGGATATATTTATGATAATTATCAGAAGAACCAGGACTATTTCTTATCCGGAAAGAAAACTACGGATTACCGTAATATCAAGCAGACACCGCGTATCGATTATACCGGAACATTCGGCAAGCATACTGTCAGTGTCGGGTTCGAAGGTGACTTTGAGTACCTGAAACATTATATGCTGGAAGACAGCTCCCATGTTAACAACCAGTTGTACGCTTTCTATGCGCAGGAAGACTGGGATATCCTCGATGAGTTGAATATCGTGGCGGGAGTACGTGCCGACTATCATGAGAAATATCATTGGCATGTCACTCCGAAGGTTTCTTTACTGTGGCATTTTTGCGACCATGTCTCTTTCCGTGCCGGTTATGCACAAGGATTCCGTTCGCCTTCTCTGAAAGAACTCTACCAGGCATACGATATGGGTGGTATGGGTTGGTTCATGCTGTACGGTAATCCGGATTTGAAACCGGAAACCAGCAATCAAGTCTCTCTGTCCGGCGAGTTTACCAAGGGAGGGCTGAACATGTCGGTTTCTTTTGCCCACAACCGTTTCAGGAACAAGATAGCCTATATGTCATTGGGCGACGGTTCGAGCGACATGCAGTACGTGAATGCCGATAACGCCAAAACTACGGCCTTGGAGACAATTTTGCGCTACCGTTTTGGTTTCGGGCTGATATTGACAGGTTCTTATGCTTATACGAACGATTATGAAGAGGTTGACGGACGGAATACTTCTTTGGTGCGCCCGCATACGGCAACTTTCAATGCTATGTATTCGCATAAGTTCGGAAAGATAGGTTTTAACTGTTCGCTGAACGGGCAGTGGGGGGCAAAGTTCGATACTTATACAAGAAACCAAAATGATGACGGTACTTATGCGTATGAAATAACCACTTACGATGCACGTACGATGTGTTCGTTGAATACCGGAGTTACCCTTCCGAAAGGCATATCCCTCAATCTGGGTATCGATAACCTGTTCAATTATAAAGACAAGGCTGCCGATAGTTCCCTGCAGGTTCCGCAAAAAGGAATCAGTGTAATAGGAACCGTAAATCTTAATATTGCAGATATGTTCGGGTTATAAATATTAAAATATCGATATGAAGAAAAAACAACTATTGGGGAGCGGCTGTGCGGCCGTCCTCGTGTTGCTGCTTATAGGTATCTGGAACTTATGGTTCAGTTCTACAAGAGTAGCATTTGTCAATTATCAAGTTATCAGTCTCGGACAAATATCCAAGGCTAATGATAATTCGTTTATAAAGATAGCAGAAGTCAGTACCGACGAACTGGATAACTGACTTCCTACGACATGGTATTTATCAATGCCATGGGGATGAGAATAACGGAAGAACAGCGTGCGCAGATACAGAAGGCTGCTGACGGCGGCTTGCCCATTCTGACCACTTCCGCCACCAATCCTGCCAATGAGATAATTTCGCTGGACTCTATCCAGGCCGACACTTTGAGAAGTTACCTGGGGAATGGCGGGCGCCGTAACTACCGTAGCATGCTGAATTATGTACGTAAGCATATCGACGGCAAGCTTATTTCGGTAGACGAACCTGAAGCTGTAACAGAACGCTCCAATGATATGATATATCATGCCGACCCGAAGAAGCCGGATGATGAAGAACTCGGTTTCAATACGATAGCCGGATACAATGCTTTCCTGCAGGAAAACGGGCTGTTGCAAGAGGGAGCTCCCCGTATCATAATCACTGGTATGATGGGCGAACCGGCAGACCTTATCCGGAAACTGGAGGAAACGGGTAATGTCGTTTATCCGGTACGGAATATGAAAGGCTTCATTGGCAGGCACCAAATTGATTCGGTATTCCCCTCGGCAGTCATCAATATGGCGCACGGGCGCATGGGAGACTATATCGTGGATTACCTGACACAACAGAATATCCCGTTGTTTACTCCGCTGAATGTAAACCGGCTCGTAGAAGAGTGGGAGAACGACAAAATGGGAATGAGCGGCGGATTTCTCTCGCAAAGTGTCGTAACCCCCGAAATAGACGGGGCTATCCGTCCTTTCGCTTTGTTCGGACATTATAGGGATGAAGAAGGATTGCAGCATGCTTTTGCCATTCCCGAACGTTTGGAAACTTTTGTAGAGACGGTGAATAACTATATCAAGTTGCAGAACAAGCCCAATAATGAAAAGCGCGTGGCGATTTATTATTATAAAGGCCCGGGACAGAACGCAATGGCTGCTGCCGGTATGGAAGTTGCCCCTTCGCTTTACAACCTATTGCTGCATTTGAAGAAAGAAGGGTATAAGGTAGACGGCTTGCCGGCATCCTCCAAAGAACTGGAACGTATGATACAAGCACAGGGAGCTGTATTCGGAACGTATGCGGAAGGAGCTTTCGACAACTTCATGAAGAACGGGCGTCCCGAGCTGATTACCAAAGAACAGTACGAAAGTTGGGTAAGGAAAGTACTCAGGCCGGAAAAATATGCGGAGGTCGTATCTTCCTTCGGAGAATTTCCCGGTGAGTATATGGCTACCGGCGACGGACGCCTGGGAGTTGCCCGCTTACAGTTCGGGAATGTGGTGTTGCTGCCGCAAAATGCCGCCGGCAAGGGAGACAATGCGTTTAAGATTGTTCATGGTACGGATGCCGCACCTCCTCACACTTATATTGCATCTTATTTGTGGACGCAGTTCGGTTTTAAGGCCGATGCATTGATTCACTTCGGTACTCATGGCAGTCTGGAATTTACACCGAAAAAGCAGGTTGCTTTGAGTAGTAACGACTGGCCCGACCGGCTGGTAGGCGCTTTGCCTCATTTCTATATTTATTCGATAGGAAATGTGGGAGAAGGTATGATAGCCAAACGCAGGGCATATGCAGGCTTGCAGTCTTACCTCACCCCTCCGTTCCTCGAGAGCAGTGTCCGTGGTATCTATCGTGAACTTGTGGAGAAAATTAAGATATACAATAATGCTGTCAGTGCTTGTTCTAACGGTGCGCACGAACAGGAATCCCGGAAAGATATGCGTAGCGAAGTCGATTTGCGCCGTGCTTCTTTAGCTGTGAAGGCAGTGGCGGTAAAGCTGGGTATTCACCGCGAGCTGGAACTGGACAGCGTACTCACCGTTCCTTATACGGAAGATGAGATTTTGCGTATCGAGAACTTTGCCGAGGAACTGGCTACGGAGAAAATAACGGGACAGCTTTATACAATGGGCGTTCCTTATGAAGATGCGCGCATCAGGAGTAGTGTGTACGCCATGGCTACCGAACCGATTGCATACAGCCTGCTTGCCCTGGACAAACTCCGCAAACGCGCCGATGAAAAAACGGTGAAACACCGCGCTTTGTTCACACAACATTATCTGAATCCTGCCCGCGCTTTAGTAACCCGGTTGCTGTCTAATCCGGCTTTGGGAGCGGACGAGCTCATCTGCCGTGTGGCGGATATTACATCTGACGAACTAACCAAAGCCCGGAAGATGGAAAAATCGCGTAATGCGCCGCAGGGCATGATGGCAATGATGATGGCTATGGGAGACGGAGAGAAAGCCCCAATGAAGAAAATGCCTTCTTTCGTAGAATATACCAAAGAAGAAAGCACTTTTGCTTTGGCAGTCATGGAAGTCGAGCGCACAATTAAAAATGTCGGAGAATATAAAAAGGCACTAATAGAAAGTCCGGAAAAAGAACTGCTCAGCATGACGAATGCATTGAACGGCGGATATACCCTGCCTTCACCGGGGAGGCGACCCGATAGTAAATCCCAATACCTTGCCTACCGGACGCAACCTCTACGGAATCAATGCAGAGGCTACCCCGAGCGAGGCGGCATGGGAGAAAGGCATACAGTTGGCAAATAATACAATCGAGATGTATAAACGCCGGCACAATGATAGCATTCCCCGTAAAGTAAGCTATACGCTGTGGAGCGGCGAGTTCATCGAGACGGAAGGAGCCACTATCGCCCAGATACTCTATATGCTGGGTGTGGAACCTCTGCGGGATGCTTTCGGCCGTGTTACGGATTTGAAACTCATCCCCTCGAAAGAGCTGGGACGCCCGCGTATCGATGTGGTAGTACAGACGAGCGGGCAGTTGAGGGACATTGCAGCTTCCCGCCTGTTCCTTATTAACCGAGCGGTTGAAATGGCTGCCCATGCAAAAGACGGCCAGTACGAAAATCAGGTTGCTGCCGGAGTGGTCGAAGCAGAACGGGTATTGATAGAAAAAGGCCTGACTCCTAAAGACGCCAGGGAGATTTCTACTTTCCGCGTGTTCGGAGGAGCTAACGGCGGTTATGGAACCGGTATCCAGGGTATGGTGATGAGCGGTGACCGTTGGGAGAGCGAGAAAGAAATAGCAGATACCTATTTGAATAATATGGGTGCTTTTTATGGTAGTGAAAAGAATTGGGAAACTGTTTGTCAATTTGCTTTGGAAGCTGCTTTGACACGTACGGATGCGGTTATTCAGCCACGTCAGAGCAATACATGGGGTGCATTGAGCCTCGACCACGTGTACGAGTTTATGGGCGGGCTCAACCTGGCTGTTCGTAATGTGACGGGAAAAGACCCGGATGCTTACCTGAGCGATTACCGCAATCGCAACAACTTCCGCATGCAGGAGGTCAAGGAAGCTATCGGAGTGGAGAGCCGTACGACTATCTTCAATCCTACCTATATCAAGGAGAAAATGAAAGGAGAAGCAGGTGCTGCGAATACATTTGCCGAGATTGTACAAAACACATATGGCTGGAATGTGATGAAGCCCAAAGCTATCGATAAGGAAATGTGGGATGAGATATATAATGTGTACGTAAAGGATAAGTTCGGCCTGGACTTGCAGGAATATTTCGAGCAACAGAATCCGGCAGCTTTGGAGGAGATGACTGCTGTTATGCTGGAAACTGTGCGCAAGGGGATGTGGAGAGCCAGCGAGCAGCAAGTGGCCGATATAACCAAGTTGCATACTGATTTGGTAAACAAGTACAAACCCTCCTGTTCCGGCTTTGTTTGCGACAATGCCAAGTTAAGGCAGTTCATTGCTTCGAAAACCGATGCGCAGGCAGCGGCGGAATATAAGAAAAACATTGTTCAGATACGTGAAGCTGCCGCATCCGATGACAAGAAAGGGATGGTGATGAAAAAAGAGGAGATGGCTTCTACCGCAGAAGAACAGACCAATGTACTGAGCAATACGATAGTCGGTTTGGTAGTAGTGCTTGCTATCGTCGTACTGCTGTTGCTCGTCCGTCATCGTCGTAAGAAACTACAGGAATAATGGAAACGGTTGTTTTTGTACTTATGATATTGGTTTGCTTCAACTTCATGTTGAAGCAAACTTATCGTAAATTAAGGTCGGTGCTGGTAATATCCGTCATCTGTGCCTTGTTTGTAGGGCTGATGTGGCCTTATGCTATCGAGCAGTCCAAAACCCAGATTGCCGACTGGCTGGCTAATCCTGCACTGATGCTCGATACCTCCGTTGTACTGAGCGTGGAAGTGGTTCTGCAGATGACCTTCTGCATGCTGGCTGCACATATCCAAAGTGCCGGACCTGTGAAGAAGCGCGTGCTATGGGCTTATAAGGCACTGCGCTGGTTTCCGGGTATTTTAGTTTTTCCGGTACTGTTCTGCGGCTTGGTTGCATTGATATTCTCCTTTCCCGGGGTATCCTTTTCCCTGATTGCCTGGAGCATGGCAGCGGCGGTATTCGTATTGATACCTGCCGGGAGCTTCCTTTTGCGCTGGTTACTGCCCGAAAAAGAACTTCGGCTGGAATTGCTTTTCCTCGCCAATGCCCTGATTGCTATTTTGGGAATTATCGCTACTGTCAATGGCCGTACGGCAGTGAAAGGAATAGACGAGGTAGACTGGGGAGCGTTGGCAGGCTTGACAATCCTGCTTGTTGCCGGTGCATTGGTCGGAATGATTTTAAGAAAAGTGAAATTGAAAAGACAAACTAACTAATTAAATAAAAATTATGAATTACATTTCAGACATTCTCTATTGGATATCTACAGGGCTTCTAGTTCCTGTTATCGTATTGTTGATTATTCTTTTCGGACATTCGGTCTTGCTCCTCGGAAACTTTTTCGGGCAATATCTGGCTATCCGTAAGACCGATGCCTTGCTGCGCAAGGAGTTGGATGCACTGACTCCTGAAACTGTTTCGGAGCTGGGCGGACACCTCCTCCAAGAAGAACAACTCTTTGGTGGTTACTTACATTCACCGTATTATCGAGATGAAAGACAGTCCGGCGCACGTGCAGCGCCTGCTTGCCGATTTTGAGATAGCAGCGGATAAAGATTTGGCAATATCCAAGACTCTAACCAAAATGGGACCGATGTTGGGATTAATGGGAACGCTGATTCCAATGGGTCCGGCACTTGTAGGGCTTTCTACCGGCGACATTGCCTCGATGGCCTACAATATGCAGGTGGCATTTGCCACTACGGTTGTCGGGCTGTTCTCCAGTGCTATCGGGTTTATAACACAGCAAGTCAAGCAGCGTTGGTATTTGCAGGATATGACTAATCTCGAATTTCTCTCTGAATTGTTAAACCAAAACCAAAAAGAATAATGAAAAGGCGTTTGCTGAGAAAAGAAGAAGATAGCGACCCGATGAGTGTGGTAAGCAACCTTTTCGATGTGGCAATGGTATTTGCCGTAGCACTTATGGTTGCATTGGTGAGCCGTTACAATATGACCGAGATGTTCAGCCAGGAAGATTTCACTATGGTAAAGAATCCCGGAAAAGAGAACATGGAGATTATTACGAAAGAAGGTCAGAAAATCAATAAATACACTCCATCTGAGAACCAGGATACTAAAAGCGGCAAAAAAGGCAAAAAGGTGGGGATTGCTTATGAGCTGGATAACGGCGAGATTATTTATGTGCCCGAATAGTAATTCCGTTGCATCTAAAATTATTACCTTTGCTGCTCGAAAATTATAAATAACTAAGAGATGTTACAACCGGAATTGAAATTAAGACGTGATAAGATACGTGCCCTCATGGCCCAGCAAGGTATTGATGCGGCACTTATTACCTGTAATGTAAACTTAATCTATACGTATGGTCGCGTAGTAAGCGGATATTTATATTTGCCGTTGAATGCTCCTGCGCGTTTGTTCATAAAGCGCCCTAACGATATTGAGGGCGAGCATATTCATCCTATCCGTAAGCCGGAGCAAATAACCGGGTTATTGAAGGAATGCGGTCTTCCTTTGCCGGTAAAACTGATGCTGGAAGGTGATGAACTGCCCTTTACGGAGTATAATCGCCTGGCTGCCTGCTTTCCCGAAACAGAGGTCGTATCCTGTGGTACAGCATTGATTCGTCAGGCGCGAAGCATAAAAACTCCGATAGAAATTGAAATGTTCCGCCGTTCCGGAGCTGCCCATACAAAGGCATACGAACAGATTCCCTCGGTTTATCAGCCGGGAATGACAGACCGTCAATTATCTGTTGAAATAGAACGGTTGATGCGTCTGGAAGGTTGTCTGGGTATTTTCCGTGTATTCGGACAGAGCATGGAAATCTTCATGGGAAGTCTTTTGGCCGGTGACAATGCAGCGGTTCCTTCTCCGTATGATTTTGCATTGGGCGGCAAAGGGCTTGATCCTTCATTGCCCGGTGGCGTGAGCGGCACTCTCCTGCAAGCGGGGCAATGTTTCATGGTGGATATGGGTGGAAACTTCTATGGTTACATGGGCGATATGAGCCGTGTGTTCTCCATTGGCAAGTTGCCGGAACAGGCCTATGCTGCACATCAGACGTGTTTAGAAATACAAGAGGAGATTGTGGCAATGGCAAAACCGGGAGCTGTTTGTGAAGATATGTATAACAGGGCTATTGAAATAGTAACGAAAGCCGGTTTTGCGGATTATTTTATGGGAGTAGACCAAAAAGGCAAAATTCATAGGGCATGGCATTGGTTTGGAAATAAATGAAATGCCCGTATTGGCTCCTCGTATGAAGCAGGAATTGGAACCGGGTATGGTTTTTGCTTTGGAACCCAAGATTGTTTTACCCGGTATAGGTCCTGTCGGAATTGAAAACTCATGGGCAGTAACCACCGACGGCCTTGAGAAACTGACTTTGTGCAAAGAAGAAATCATAGAATTATGATGCGATTAGTGATTAGTGATTAGGCTGGTAATTACGTCGTATGACAATCGTTAACCGCTAATCACTAATCACTAACCACTTACTTCACCCTTCTGTTCAATTGGTTATTAGCCTTGGACGGTTTTGATTTGCCTATTCTTTTTCCTGTCGGTTTGGCTTTTTTGTTCCGGTTAGGGTGCAATTGTGCGTTTTTATTCCCCTTCATAATATTCACATAGATAATAACGGGCGATAAAATCCCAATTTTGCTGTAGTATTTCTTTGCCGTTGTCAAATGGCAATTGTACGTCGGGTAATATTCCTTTGAGCATACCGTACTTTATTAAATCGAACGGGCAGCCTCCCGGACGGCAAAAGAGTTTGTAGCCTTCGGCAGCGGCGCGTTCGGCATTGTACATCGGGTTGTGCTCTTCACAAAAATAGGCAGCTACGTCGTGGGCTATTAGCATACCTTTGGCATTGGCGTATATTACGAATTCTTTCTTGTACTGTAAGTCAGGGAGTAAAGCAGAACGGGTATTTTCCCATTTTAGAACTTCAACAAAGAATTTGCAGAGCTCTTTATAGGTAGTAAAGTATAGCAAAGGCTTGCCATTACTGTATTCCAGGCAATGCTCCACATCCTTGCTCAATTTTGTTTCAGGAGTGATTTCGGGAAGAGGCTCCAAGGGCATATCTAACAAATCCGGTCCCATTAGCCACAAAAAGAAGAAGTTTTTTCATTGATAGGCGCTTCTTCAAATTTTTCGTCCATCATTTTATAAGCTTCCTGTGCCAGAGCCAGTAAGTCTTTATCAAACGGGTCTTGCAGCGTATATTCATCCGGATTGAAGATTGCAAAGTGGGATTTCAATGTCCACAACACGAATGCTATATCTTCCAGATTGATTTCATCGGGGATGTAGCTGTCAGATAGCGGGTAAAAGGGAAGATGCCTATTGTATAATGCATAGTATGCCTCGGAGAATGTCTTCCAACCTCCTGTCTGGGCAATTGCATCCTGAAAATACATGCCGAGTGATGTGGCGGCATCTTTCTGTGCATATTCGCTTTCCTTGAATAAGGGAGATTCTTTTAGTATCGGGAGTGTCTTTATTGAGAAATCGAGATACCATTGGTCACCGGGCAGAATACGTGTACGTTCATTGGCTTCCAACCATTGTTTCATAAAAATAGGAACTGGCTTCATAGTTTGTTTGCTTTTAAAGTGTGAATATTATTTTATGGGGTTATAATCTTTTCAGAGCCAGTTTGATAACCTGCTCTACCGGTGCACCGGTATCTTCCTTCAAAATAGCCATTACAACTTTTTGTGAAGGAGCCTGTGCAAATCCTAGCATTGTGAGAGCGGCTACGGCTTCTTCCTGTACCTGTACATTGGCGGCGGTAAAGGCAGGACCGGTTATGCCAACCGGCGGAAGCTTCTCCACAGGTTTTTATTTTGTCTTTTAAATCGACTATCACACGCTGGGCTGTTTTTAAACCGATTCCTTTCACCGTTTTCAGCAAGTTGGCATTCTCCGTGCTTATAACATTTATCAGTTCGGAAGGCGATAAGCCGAAAGAATCATACGGGCCGTATTGCCGCCAATGCCCGATACGGAAATCAGTAGAAGGAACAGCTCTCGTTCTTGTTTGTCTGCAAAACCATAAAGGATATAGGCATCTTCGCGGATAGCTTCATAGATATACAGCTTGCAGCTTTTCTTTCCTTGTATGGCAGCATATGTGTTCAAGGAGATATTTGCGGCATATCCCAGGCCGTTACAGTCTATAATTGCGCTTGCCGGACTCAACTCGGCAATCTCACCTTTTATGTATTCTATCATATAATTATTATTCCTATTCTGCGAATGTAGGAATTATTATTGACTTTAAGTCTCTAAAAAAAGAAAAACTCTGTGAAACTTGAGGGCTTCTATATTAAGTTATAAATTAAAATGCTTACTTTTGCGCTCATAAAATAGAAAGTTGATAACTAAAACCGATAAAAAGATGAAAAAAGTAAGAGCAGCCATCGTAGGTTATGGCAATATCGGACATTTTGTACTTGAGGCATTACAGGCAGCTCCCGATTTTGAAATCGCAGGAGTAGTACGTCGTGCAGGGGCAGAGAAACGTCCTGCAGAATTGAGTGAATATTCCGTAGTGAAAGATATCAAAGAGTTGAAGGATGTGGATGTGGCCATCCTTTGTACTCCTACGCGTAGCGTTGAGAAATATGCTAAAGAGATCTTGGCACTTGGCATCCATACAGTGGACAGCTTCGATATTCATACCGGCATTCCGGCATTGCGCCGTACACTGGATGCTGAGGCAAAAGCACATAATACTGTTTCTATTATTTCTGCCGGTTGGGATCCGGGAAGTGATTCTGTTGTGCGTACCTTGCTGGAGGCTATTGCGCCGAAGGGAATTACCTATACCAACTTCGGTCCGGGTATGAGTATGGGGCATACGGTGGCAGTAAAGGCTATCGAGGGTGTAAAAGCCGCTCTTTCAATGACGATTCCTACCGGTACGGGTATACATCGCCGTATGGTCTACATCGAACTGAACGATGGTTACGAATTTGACAAAGTAGCTGCCGCCATCAAAGCCGATCCGTATTTCGTAAATGACGAAACGCATGTGAAGCTTGTTCCGAGCGTAGATGCACTGCTTGATATGGGACACGGTGTAAACCTGACCCGTAAGGGCGTTTCCGGAAAAACACAGAACCAACTGTTCGAATTCAACATGCGCATCAATAACCCGGCGCTTACTGCGCAAGTGCTGGTATGTGTGGCACGTGCTGCAATGCGTCAGCAACCGGGTTGCTATACAATGGTTGAGATTCCGGTTATCGACCTTTTGCCGGGCGACCGTGAAGAGTGGATTGCACACCTGGTATAAAAATATAAAAAAACAGATGGTGCGTTTATATGGAATGCACCATCTGTTACTACTGAACGCATCGTCTGTTATACTATAACAGACGATGTGTTTTTTTATATCCTAATCATCAGAAGAAGAATCTGAGCACATCATTGAAGTTAGCCCAAATCAGCAAGCCGAACAATAGGAACATACCTACCATTTGAGCACGCTCCATAAACTTATCGCTAGGTTTGCGACGTGCTACAATCTCGTAGATGAGGAACAGGACATGTCCGCCGTCTAATGCCGGAATAGGCAGAATGTTCATGAAAGCAAGGATGATTGAAAGGAATGCCGTCATGTACCAGAACTGATACCAGTCCCATGTTGCAGGGAAGATGCTGCCGATTGTTCCGAAACCGCCAAGCTGTTTGGCGCCCTCTTTAGAGAAAAGATACTTCATCTGGCTGACATAACCTTTCAGCGTATTTACTCCCAAGGTAACCCCGGCCGGGATAGATGCGAAGAAACTATATTCTTTCTTGACAACGGGTAACAGCTTGTTTGTCTGCAGGGATGCAGCGACACCGATTTGATATAAAGAGTCTGTAGTCAGCTTTACGGTATCCGCTACCCCCGCTCTGACGTAAGTCAGGGTGAGAAGACGGCTGGTACTGTCGTTGGCTACTTTTTGGCGATTCAGCATTTCTTCCTTAAAGTCGAAGTAAGCGATGTTACGTCCATCCAATTGAGTGATGCTGTCACCCGGTTGTAACCCGGCAAGTGCGGCAGGCTGTCCCGGCATAATGCTGTCGATGACAAACGGATAGCGGAATGAAGCGAAACGGACACTGTCGGCAAGCAGGCGTTCCATCATATCTTCGGGGATGTACACGGATACTTCCTGTCCGTTACGCAATACGCTGACCTGACGTGCATCGACGATGCTTGTCAGCATGTCGCCACCATAGCGTTCAAAAGGTACGCCGTCGGCGGATACCAATATATCGCCGTCACGGAAACCGATTGCTTTAGCCGTTTCATTAAAGTCCATACCCAGCGGGGCTTTCTGCAAAGGTACATATTCATCTCCCCACGCAAAGAGTATCATGGAGTAGATGAACAATGCCAACAGGAAATTGAACAGTACGCCGCCTATCATAATCAGCAGACGCTGCCATGCCGGTTTGGCACGGAACTCCCACGGTTGCATGGGCTGTTTCATCTGCTCGGTATCCATAGACTCGTCTATCATACCTGCAATTTTGACGTACCCGCCTAACGGCAGCCAACCGATACCATATTCCGTATCACTGTTTTTCGGTTTGAATTTGAACAAGGTGAACCACGGGTCAAAGAACAAACAGAATTTTTCCACTCGTGTCTTAAATAAACGAGCGAAGAGGAAGTGCCCGCCTTCATGGATTATTACGAGCAATGAAAGGCTCATTATAAGTTGCAGGGCACGGATCAAGAATGTTTCCATCTAATTATTTACTATTTTATTATTTGCAATTTAATTTTTAACTATCAATTCTTTTGCTATTCGTCTGGCTTCTGCGTCAGTTGCCACATAGTCTTCGTAAGCAGGTTTTTGTATAAAGGATACGCGCGTCATTGTCTTCTCGATTACGTCGCTCATGCCAAGGAATGATATTTCGTCCCGTAGGAAAGCGGCTACCACCACCTCATTGGCTGCATTGACGATACATGGCATGTTTCCTGCACGGTGCAGCGCTTCGTATGCCAGCGCCAGATTGCGGAAACGTTTCGTATCCGGCTGCTCGAATGTCAGGTCCGTGCACAATTTGAAGTCCAGCCGGGGGAAAGACGCTTTCAGGCGTTCCGGATAGGAGAATGCGTACTGAATGGGCAGGCGCATATCCGGCATTCCCAGCTGCGCTTTCACTGCTCCGTCCTCAAACTGCACCATTGAGTGAATGACGGATTGCGGGTGTACCACGACTTCTATCTGGTCGGGACGTACACCGAACAGCCATTTGGCTTCGATTACCTCGAACCCCTTGTTCATCATGGAAGCAGAGTCTATCGTGATTTTGGCTCCCATGTCCCAATTGGGGTGCTTCAAAGCCTGTGCCTTGGTTACGGTGGCAAGCTGCTCCATTGTACAGGTACGGAACGGGCCTCCGGAAGCTGTCAGTATAACTTTCTCGACAGGGTTACCCATTTCTCCGGCTAAACATTGGAACACGGCAGAATGTTCGGAGTCTACCGGCAATATGGGAGTACCGCTGAAACGTGCCAGGTCATTGATAAGCTCGCCCGCCACGACTAATGTTTCCTTGTTGGCGAGGGCTATTGTCTTGCGTGCACGGATTGCGTTTATAGTCGGTTTCAGTCCGGCATAGCCTACCATGGCTGTCAGTACCATGTCGATAGGTTTTTCCGCCACAATCTGGCATAAGGCCTCTTCGCCGGCATACACTTTGATGGGTAGGTCGGCAAGTGCGTTTTTCAGTTGTTGATATTTCGTTTCATTTGCTATTACCACTGCTTCAGGCTTGAACTTGCGTGCCTGGGCAATCAAATCCTCCACCCGGTTGTTGGCTGTCAGTACATAGGCCTCGTATCGGTCGGGATGTTCCTCTATGACCTGTAATGCCTGTGTACCGATAGAGCCGGTAGAGCCAAGTATGGCAATTTGTTTCTTCATCAGTCTTATAATTTATGCTTTCAGGTTTATATCTTATACTTAATGCTTTATACTTTTAAAATACGATATAGAGTTCCGGGTTTACCGCCCTTCCTTTGTGCCACAGTTCGAAGTGCAGGTGCGGTCCGGTAGTCAGTTGCCCGCTGTTGCCTACCAGGGCAATGGCTTCTCCGCCTTTTACGGTGTCGCCTTCGCGTTTCAACAAAGAGCCGCAATGCTTGTAGACGGATACGAAATCCTGGTTATGCTGTACCTCTATCAAATAGCCGGTTTCGGCTGTATAGGTACTCAGAATGACCGTTCCGTCCAGGGTTGCCAATACGCTTTCTCCCGGATTGGCGGCTATATCCGTTCCGAAGTGCCTCTTTTCGGCATTGAAGGGAGATGAAATCATGCCGCGTGTGGGGCGGTAGAAAATCAGTCCGTCTACTTCGGGGCGTGCGGTGATGCTCGTCAGGTTGTATTTCTCCGTTTCCTCGTACTGTTTGCGGAATTCAGCCTCGCGTTGCGTTCGTTCCATAAGCGAATCTTCCCGTACGGTAGTCAGGGAGTCGATGGAATGGACAGTGTCGGTTTTGATTTTACCCAGAAAGATGTCCTGGATATTCATAATGTACAGATTCTGCCTGTCTACGAGTTGCTGGAGCGAGTCTACACGCAGGGCATTCTCCACGACCTGCGCACGAATTTCACTGTTCATGTATCCGGGCAGGTAATTGCGCAACGGGGTAAAGGCAACAATCAAAGAGGCAATCAGAAAGAGTACCGTCAGTACGGAAAGCAATACGGAGATTCCGTTCAGTTTGGACACACGCAAGCGTGACAATATCCTCAAGGGTATTCTCGTTCGTAATGGTCAGTCTGTATTTGAACTTGATATTACTCCAAAAGGCTTTTCTTCTTTTTTTCTTCTTATTTGCTGCCACTTATAAACTTTCTATTTATAATTTGAACTTTGTGTTTCGCGCCTTATTTACGCTTCTTCCGTATCGTCTAAAGCAAGTAATCCTTCCGGCAGGTCCACCGTGATAACCTTATGCTTCTGGTCGATGTCCATAATGAAATCTTCCTGTGCCGGAATCAGCAATTCTTCTCCTTTATAATCTACCACGAACAGAGTGTTGATGGTAGAGGTGTCCACATCCGTCACTTCACCCAGCTGGCCGTGGTGTACTTCTTCCATACGGAAACCGACGAAGAAATCCCAACTGAGTTCTCCCGGTCCGGCTTCTTCGGCATGCTTCACGGGAAAATAAACCTCAATGTTGGTAAACATCCGTGCGCGTTCTGCCGTATCCACTCCTTCAAGTTTGACGAGAGCCGTAGTGTCTGAGCGGAAACGATATTCTTCGATAAAGAACGGTACGAATATACCGTCCAACAAGCAGATGAGATATTCGGCCTCTACACGGTCGAAAATATCATCCGTAAAGGTGAATGACAATTCTCCGTGAATGCCATGAGGTTTGTTGAATATACCTATTTTATATACTTCTTCTTTTCGTATCATATCGTTTTATCGCCTTATCTGTTGCCTTGTCACTTCTTATATTCTCGTTATTCTTGCTCCAATCGCATTCAGCCGTCCTTCTATATTCTGATACCCCCGGTCTATCTGCTCGATGTTATGAATACGGCTGATGCCGTCGGCACTCATGGCGGCTATCAGCAGAGCAATGCCGGCACGGATATCCGGGGACGTCATATTGCCGCCACGCAGTTTGAAACCATGATTATGTCCAATTACTACGGCGCGGTGCGGGTCGCACAGAATGATTTGCGCTCCCATGTCTATCAGTTTGTCCACGAAGAAGAGGCGGCTTTCAAACATCTTCTGATGAATCAGCACGCTGCCTCTCGCTTGTGTGGCAACTACCAGCAGTACGCTCAGCAAGTCCGGCGTCAGTCCGGGCCAGGGCGCATCGGCTATTGTCATGATAGAACCGTCTATGAAGGATTCTATCTGATAAGTATCCTGGGCAGGCACATAAATATCATCGCTCCGTTGTTCCATTTTGATACCCAAACGTCGGAAGCTGTCGGGGATGATACCTAGGTTTTCGTGTGAAACGTTCTTGATGGTCAGCTCGCTTTTCGTCATGGCTGCCATGCCGATGAAGCTTCCCACTTCAATCATGTCCGGAAGAACGGTATGCTCTGTTCCGTGCAGTTCGTCCACTCCCTCGATGGTGAGCAGATTGGAAGCGATACCTTCTATCTTTGCACCCATGCGGTTCAGCATCCGGCATAGCTGTTGTATGTAAGGCTCGCAGGCGGCATTGTAAATAGTTGTTTTACCTTTGGCCAATACTGCTGCCATTACGATATTGGCAGTGCCCGTTACAGATGCTTCGTCCAGCAACATATAGCTGCCTTGCAATTGCCGGGCAGATATTTCGTAAACTTCCCGTCTTTCATTGTAAACGAATTCGGCACCTAAATTTCGTATGCCGATGAAATGGGTGTCCAAACGGCGGCGGCCTATCTTGTCTCCGCCCGGTTTGGAAATCATAGCCTTGCCAAAGCGTGCCACCATCGGTCCTACGAGCATGACCGAACCGCGCAGGCTGGAACACCTTTTCAGGAATTCATCGCTCTCCAGATAGGCAAAATCAACATTGGCTGCTTGAAAGCTATATGTATCGATGCCTTTTTTCGATACGCTCACTCCCATATCCCGCATCAATTGAATAAGGTTGTTCACATCCAGTATGTCCGGTATATTGTGCACCGTCACCTCTTCGGCAGTGAGCAGGGTGGCGCAGATAATCTGCAGCACCTCGTTCTTCGCTCCTTGAGGATAAATGTCTCCGGAAAGGCTGTGTCCGCCTTCTATTACAAATGAAGCCATGAAATAGTGGTTAGTAGTTAGTGATTAGCGATTAACGGTTAGTGATTAGGGTAGCGTGGTGATGTCCTATGATATTAACCGTTAATCGCTAATCACTAACCGCTATTTTAGTATTTTCTTTTATTATTTCTGTTGTTGTTTCTGTTGTTCTGGTTATTCATCTTCGGCCGATAATTCTGTTCGATCCGTTCGGCCATAAGGCGGAGAAGGCTGTCGGTCATCTGCAGTTTGCCGCCGGACAGTTCTGCGAGGTCGTCCGCTATTTTGCGGTCGTCGACAGTATCTTTATTCCAGGACATATAGTCTTTCTTCATGTGGTTACATATCAGTGCAACGAGGTTCTGCTTCTCGTCACCTTCGGGAAAGTCGATGGCTTTCTTAATCAGCACTTCCAGGGTACGGCCGTAGTGGCGGTAACGTATTTTGGTGCTGGGATAAGGGACGGTTTCCGGTTTGGTTATCAGGTTGTCTTTGCGGATAACTTCGTATGGATAGTCGATGTCCAGCTTGAAGTCCGCCATGATGGCAAGATGATCCCACAGCTTGTGCTTGAAATCGGGTATGTCGCGAAGGTGGGGAAACATGTTTCCCATGATGTTGATAATGGTATTTGCACAACGCTGGCGCTCGGAGCGGTCTTCGATTGTCAGTGCATGGTCTACCATATTCTGGATGCTGCGCCCGTATTCGGGTAAGGGCATCCGCTTTTGTTGAGTATTATATTGCATATCCTTTAGAATTAGCGGTTGGTTATTAGTGGTTAGTGATTAGCGGTTAGTGATTAGTGGTTAATGCTATACGGTCCAATTGCGCAGCCCGCTAATCGCTAATCACTAACCACTAATCGCTATAAAAGTTTTTTCGGTTGGCTTGCTACGAATTCTTTCAAGTAGAACGGTTCGAAGTAGGCAACGTCTTTAAAATCTTTTTCGGCTATAGCTTTTTCTGCCAGCGGGAACATCATGCTTGCCAGCGGACGGATGCCGTCGATGAAATGAGCGTTGGGATGCACAATCTTTTCCTTGCACTTGGCTGCACCGTCGCCGAAGAAATACACGGGCTGCCTGTCCAGAAACTCCTGATAGGAGTTTTCGTCCACAATGTCTGCCGCAATGTCGCGTACCGGTTTCAGTGCGCGGTCGTAAACGGCGGCGTACACTTCCATGCGGCGGGCATCAATCATGGGGCACAACAGAGCGTCTTCCGGCAGTTCATCGTGATAGAGCAGTACCGGAACGCATTGCACTTTCAGGGTGGGAAGCCCGATGAGGGGCAGGTTGCGCCCGTAACATACACCTTTTGCCATAGACACACCGATGCGCAGCCCTGTGTACGAACCGGGACCGCAACTTACGGCAACGGCATCCAGCGGCATGGCGTGGCTGTCGGCAAATGACAGGGCTTCGTCTACGAATACGCCCAGCGATACGGCGTGTGAAGGGCCATTCAGGTCCTCTTTCTTGAAAACGTTCTGTCCATCCTCGCTCACGGCTACGGAGCAGGCAGAAGTGGATGTTTCAATATGCAAGATACATGACATAACTTCTATTCTGATTTTTATTGTGGCAAATTTACGTGATTTGTTTCGATTACACAAGTTGTTTGCCGAATGGTTTGTCGTTGCATTCCTTATTCATTGATTAAATTGCCGGCTGCCTGCTTGCATCTGTTCGGAAAATTAGCGAATATTGCATACTAAGTTGTGCATGCGATATTTGTCTATTGCTCAAATTATTCTCGGTGAATGCAATAAATAATCAGTGAGAATAGCTATCTTTGTCGCATAAAACTATACATTATGATACAATCTATGACGGGCTACGGCAAAGCAACAGCCGAACTGTCCGATAAGAAAATCAATATTGAAATTAAGTCGCTTAACAGCAAAGCGATGGATTTATCTGCCCGTATCGCTCCGCTTTACAGGGAAAAGGAAATGGAAATCCGTAACGAAATATCCAAAATGCTGGAACGGGGCAAGGTCGATTTCAGCCTTTGGATTGAGAAGAAAGATGCGGAACAACTGGCTACTCCTATCAATCAGGAATTGGTGGAGGCCTATTACAAACGGATTAAGGAAATTTCTGCGGCTGCCGGTATTCCCGAACCTGCCGACTGGTTTGCCACGCTGCTCCGTATGCCGGATGTAATGACGAAGAATGAGACACAGGAGCTGAGCGATGAGGAATGGGCAGTGGTGCATGCGGCAGTGGAAGAGGCTATCAATCATCTAATAGACTTCCGCAAGCAGGAGGGCGCAGCGCTCGAAAAGAAATTCCGTGAGAAGATAGAGAATATAGCACGGTTGCTCGAATCGGTGGCTCCCTACGAGCAGGAACGGGTAGGCAAGGTAAAGGACCGTATCACCGATGCGCTTGAAAAGACATTGAGTGTGGATTACGACAAGAACCGCCTGGAACAGGAACTTATCTATTACATCGAGAAACTCGATATAAACGAAGAAAAGCAGCGTCTTTCCAATCACCTGAAATACTTTATCAGCACGCTCGAAAGCGGTAGCGGACAAGGTAAGAAGCTGGGCTTCATCGCACAGGAAATGGGCCGCGAAATCAATACGCTGGGCAGCAAGTCCAATCATGCCGAAATGCAGAAGATTGTAGTGCAGATGAAGGATGAGCTGGAGCAAATCAAGGAACAGGTCCTGAACGTGATGTAAGGAACCGGTTCCGGACGTTGCATGAATTTATGATAAGTTTGCTTCAACATGAAGTTAAAGCAAACCAATTAGAGGATTAAATAGTAAACCGTTAAATAGTAAATACCACAGATGGGTAAACTGATTATATTTTCCGCCCCCTCCGGGTCGGGCAAGTCCACGATTATCAACTATCTGTTGACGCAGAACCTGAATCTGGCTTTCTCTATTTCGGCAACCAGCCGTCCGCCGCGCGGTACGGAGCAGAACGGGGTGGAGTATTTCTTTCTCACTCCCGATGAGTTCCGGAGCCGCATAGCCAACGATGAGTTCCTGGAATACGAGGAAGTGTATCAGGACCGCTTCTACGGAACACTGAAAGCACAGGTGGAGAAGCAACTGGCTGCCGGACAGAATGTTGTATTCGATGTAGACGTAGTGGGTGGTTGCAATATCAAGAAGTTCTACGGCGAGCGTGCTTTGTCCGTTTTCATCCAGCCGCCTTCGGTGGAGGAATTGCGCAAACGCTTGATAGGCCGCGGCACGGATGCTCCCGAAGTTATCGAGAGCCGTGTGGCAAGGCCGAATACGAGCTTGGCTTTGCACCGAAATTCGATACGGTCATTGTAAACGATGATTTGGAAACGGCTAAAGCGGAGACATTGAAAGTGATAACCCAATTCCTGAACCGATGAAGCAGACGAAAGCCAGAAAACTATCGCCGAGAGCCAATAAGGTTCTCTTAGTCCTGAATATCGTTCTGTTTTTGGGAGCTATCGTCTTGGCTATATTGAATGTTGACCTGAAGGAGTACACTCCGGCTGTGGCCATGCTTATTGTGATGTTCATAAGCGGCGTAAATATTTACGGCTGTTGGAAACGTTTGAGAGAAAAACTTTGATACCATACTTCTGTATTTTTTTAATTCTTAATTTTCAATTTATCAAGTGGATATAGGCATTTTCAGCGGTTCGTTCAATCCGGTACATATCGGACATCTGGCGCTTGCCAACTATCTTTGTGAATACGAAGGGTTGGACGAGGTGTGGTTCATGGTGACTCCGCATAATCCGCTGAAAGAAGAAGCCTCTCTGATGAGCGATGAATTCCGTCTGAAGCTGGTGCAGCTTGCCATTGGAGGCTATCCCAAGTTCCGGGCTTCCGATTTCGAGTTCCATCTGCCGCGTCCGTCTTATACCGTGCATACGCTTGATAAATTGAAACAGACTTATCCGCAAGACACTTTCCACCTTATTATAGGTTCCGACAACTGGAAGCTTTTCTCCCGGTGGTATCAGTCGGAGCGTATTCTTGCGGAAAACTTTATTCTTATTTACCCCCGTCCCGGTTATGAGGTGGACGGGAATACTTTACCTCAAAATGTAAAACTGGCCTCTTCGCCCACATTCGAAATAAGTTCTACCTTTATCCGCCAGGCGATGGAAGAGGGCAGGGACGTGCGTTATTTCCTGCATCCGGCTGTCTATGAAGCGTTGAGACAAACTAATCTGTAAAATAAATGAATGACTTGGAAAATTTACAGGCGCCCCACAACTTCGGTGTATGTGCCTCTGCCTGTTGTACGAAACGCTTTACCTGCCTGCGCTATATAGCCTTGCAGAATGCTTCCCTGCAATATCCGTTCCTGCCTACGCTTACTCCCCGGAAGCTGGAGTCGATGAAAGGAAAGTGTGAATATTACCGTCCGAATACGCCGGTGCGTTATGCCCGCGGCTTCACCCGGGTGGCAGAGTTGCTCACGGTTCGGGTGGCGGGTACATTCCGTTTGCGGCTTATTTCCTACTTCGGGCGTAAGAACTATTACCTTGCCCGTAAAGGAGAATACCTTATCAATCCTGCTGCCCAGCAATACATTATCAGTCAGGCAGAAGCTCTCGGTCTGCGGCTTGATGACTACTTTGACGAGTATGTAGAACGGTATGACTGGTAGGGATAACCGGTTGAAATGCAACGCAATGTAGTTTCCCCACGGCGGGAACTCCGGTTTCCTTAGGGGGAAACGTCAGTTTCCTATGGTAGAAACTTCAGTTTCCCTGCAGGGAAATTCAGGTTTCCTTAAAGGGGAACGGGCGTTTCCTTAAGGGAAACATCCGTCTCCTCCGGTGGAAACGGAAATGGGCTTACTCAAGGCATTCGTCGAGGTCGCGTATAATCTGCTCTTTGTCCATGTGCTGGCCGATGAAGACTATCTTTTGCATGCGGTCTCCGTACTTTTCGTCCCAGTCGCGCATCAGTCCGGGTTCTTGACGCATCAGTTCAATCAGGTCTTCTTCGGGGGCTGTGGCATACCACAGCCCGGCTTCGGTCAGTTGTTTTCTGAGTGCCTGCCTGTTCAAAAAGGTAGGACATGTCGCGGTTGTGGCTGAAATAGCATACGCCTTTGGCACGGATGATGTTGCGGCTCCATCTGGTAGCGATGAAATGGTCGAATTTGTGAATGTCGAATGCCGGACGGCGGTAGTAAACGAAAGTACCGATGCCGTATTCTTCCACTTCACCCCCTTCGTGGTGATGATGATGATGGTGTCCGTGCTCTTCGTGATGATGCTCGTGCTCTTCGTGATGATGCTCATGTTCTTCATGATGATGTTCATGTTCTTCATGATGATGTTCATGTTCTTCATGGTGATGCTCATGCCCTTCTTCGTGGTGATGATGTCCGTGCGCTTCTTTTTCTTCCTCTTCGGTGGCTGGTTTCTCTATCCCGCGAATCCATCCTGCCGAGGTAGCCACGCGTTCGAAGTCGAACAGGTCTGTATGGATAATCTTCTTTAAATCCACATCCGCGTAATTGCATTCGATGATTTCGGCTGCGGGTTGCAGGGTACGTATAATCTGCTTGATGCGTTCCAGCTCTTCGGGTTTTACTTCCGCTGCCTTGTTCAGAAGAATGATATTACAGAATTCAATCTGCTGGATGATAAGATTTTCAATGTCTTCCTCGTCAATCCCTTTCGGGTGAGGTCGTTGCCGCAGGCGAACTCGTCTTGCAGGCGCAGGGCGTCCACTACGGTGGTGATGCAGTCCAGGCGGCAGATACCGTATTGGGGTGTACATGCCGCCCAGGCGGGGAATGGAGCAGATGGTCTGTGCGATAGGTTCGGGTTCGCAGATGCCGCTGGCTTCGATAACGATATAGTCGAAACGTTCCATCCGCATGATTTCGCCTATTTGCTCTATCAGGTCCGTTTTCAGCGTGCAGCAGATGCAGCCGTTTTGAAGTGCAACGAGGCTTTCGTCTTTCTTGCCCACGATGCCGCCCTTTTGAATGAGGTCCGCGTCAATGTTTACCTCGCCTATGTCATTGACGATAACTGCGAATCTGATGCCTTGTTTGTTGGCGAGAATATGGTTTACTAACGTCGTTTTACCGCTGCCCAGATAACCGGTGAGGAGCAGTACGGGAATTTCTTTTGTTGTCATATCTGTTATTGGTTTTTATTTGCTGTTATTGACGAACCGTACGGTTGCATTCATCAACGCGGCATTGACGGGCAGTGAAGGATTATTGTACACTGCCATTTGTTGCTGCGGTGTGGTGCTCTCGCAATCTTTCAGCACATGGTTCATTTTGTCTATCAGGACGAGTTCTGCCTTGGGAGATGCTTTCTTCAGTAGCATTGCATCCTCTTTCTTTACCTGAATATCGTTTTTACCTTGAAGAATCAGCACGGGCATTTTCAGGGAAGCGATGACGGTCTGCGGATTATATTTATACCAGGAGATGAGGTAGGGCTGTACGGAAGGCCGGAACAGCGCTTGCAGATAGGCAGGGACTTGCGCCACCTCTTTTCCGTTTCTTAACGAGCGGTTGATGTCCGCCACTTCTTTCCGTATGGACTCCGGCATCATTTGGGCAGCCACTTGCTTTTCTATGATTTCGTATGCCGGACTGCCTGCGCCGGCAATGGAAATGAAACTCTTTACTTTGGGACGGCTCTGGCAGGCAAGCATGCCGATGAGCGAGCCTTCGCTATGTCCGGCTACTGTGATGTCGGTGAAGCGTTTGTCTTTGGCAAGAAAGTCTATCCAGCCCGTCACATCGTTTACATAATCCTCGAAGCGGAGTTTGGACTCTTCTTTGCCTGCTGCGGCGCTGCCGGCTATGCCGCGTTTGTCGAAACGGAGCGAGGCGATGCCTTTCTGTGCCAGTCCCTCGGCAAGGAATTTCAGCGAATTGTTTTTCATCATGGGATTGTTGCCGTCCATGTCGGTAGGGCCGGAACCGGCGATAAGCAGCACTACGGGACAGGTTGTGGCATTGGCAGGCAGGAGAAGTCTGCCTTTGATGTCGCCGGTAGCGGTGCTTAATGTTACAGGACTTTCTTCGGATGTGAGAGGCTGCGCCTGGCAGTAAGGTTGGAGAAACAGGACACAACTGAATAGAAGGAGAAGTAATCGTTTCATATCATTTACTTTTTGGTTTTTGGAAAACGGAAGTAAATGTAAACAATATTATCAGATAAAAAAAGAGGAAAGCATGTCAAAATTCGAATAAATCTTACATGCTTTTCTCTTATTATACCGTAACAATCATCCTGCTTACAGGATACCTTGCGCCATCATTGCCTTGGCTACTTTCATAAATCCGGCAACGTTGGCGCCCTTTACGTAATTTACGTAACCGTCGGCTTCCGTTCCGTACTGCACGCAAGCCTCGTGGATGTTCTTCATGATGCTCTTCAGCTTTTCGTCTACTTCTTCGGCGCTCCAGCCCAGTTTAATGGAGTTCTGGGTCATTTCGAGACCCGATACCGATACACCGCCGGCATTGGCTGCCTTGCCCGGAGCATACAGAATCTTGGCTTCCTGGAACACTTTGATAGCTTCGGGAGTAGAAGGCATGTTTGCACCTTCGGATACTGCTATTACACCGTTGGCGATAAGTTTCTTGGCATCGTCACCGTTGATTTCATTCTGAGTGGCGGAAGGCAGAGCGATATCTGCTTTTTCGCCCCAGGGACGTGCACCTTCCACATACTTAACGCCCGGATATTGCTCTGCATATTCGCGGATGCGTCCACGGTAGAGGTTCTTGAGTTCCATGATGTAATCCAGCTTTTCGCGGTCGATACCTGCGGGGTCGTATATGTAACCGTCGGAATCGGACATTGTCAGGACTTTGCCACCCATCTCCAGTACTTTCTCGGCAGTGTACTGAGCCACGTTGCCCGAACCGGAAATCAGGCAGGTCTTGCCCTTGAGGTCTGTACCTTTGGTTTTCAGCATTTCCAGCAAGAAGTAGATGTTGCCGTAACCCGTAGCTTCCGGACGAATCAGTGAGCCGCCGAATTCGCGGCCTTTTCCTGTAAAGTTCCGGTAAACTCGTGAGACAGTTTCTTGTACATGCCGAACATGAAACCTACTTCGCGGCCGCCTACACCGATGTCACCGGCAGGAACGTCGGTCTCGGGACCGATGTGGCGCCACAGCTCCAGCATGAAAGCCTGAACGAAACGCATTACTTCTGCATTTGACTTGCCGCGCGGAGAGAAGTCCGAACCGCCTTTACCGCCACCCATAGGCAGGGTAGTCAGCGAGTTTTTGAAAGTCTGTTCGAAAGCAAGGAATTTCAGAATGGAGAGGTTCACGGAAGCGTGGAAACGGATACCGCCTTTGTACGGACCGATGGCGTTGTTGTGCTGTACACGGTAACCCATGTTGGTCTGTACGTTACCTTATCGTCTACCCAAGTAACACGGAATTGGTAAACGCGATCGGGGATGCAAAGACGTTCAATCAGATTGGCTTTGTCAAACTCCGGATGCTTGTTATACTCTTCTTCGATCGTAGAAAGAACTTCTTCTACTGCTTGATGATACTCCGGTTCGTTGGGGAACCGTCTTTTCAGGTCTTCTAATACCTTAGCTGCATTCATAATCTATTTCTTTTATTGGGTTTGCATATTTATATTGTAAGGCGGTGATACGGTAGCGCCTTACCTCTTGTTGCGGTTGCAAAAGTAAACATAAAAATGATACAAGCAAACAATTTATAAATAAAATACGGGATAAAACAACAAAAATATTGTTTTATCCCGTAAAAATGAATAAAAAGATATTGTTTATTTCCTTTTGAGCGCTTTTATTACAGGAATGAATACCAATGCTGCTGAAATGACAAGTGTCAGGATAATTGGTCCGTCAATCCGTTCGGCGGTTGTCAGTACTATGTAGCAAAGCGCTGCCCAAAGAAGCGTGATGCAAACGATTTGAAATCTGGAAAATTGCCTTTTCATTTGCCTGCTTTCTTTTTGTCCACAATGGCATCGATAACGGCTACTGCGGTAATGTTTACTATATCGCGCACGGAGCTTTCAAAATCGGTAAAGTGGATAGGCTTGTTCAATCCCATCTGTATCGGGCCGATGAGTTCGGAGTCCATATCCATCGACTGCAACAGTTTGTATGCGGAGTTGGCGGAACTCAGGTTCGGGAAGATAAGCGTATTCACATCCTTTCCTTTCAGGCGGGTAAACGGATACTTGGCATCGCGCAGTTCGCGGTTCATGGCAAAGTTCACCTGCATTTCGCCGTCGATGGCAAGGTCGGGATAGTTGCGCTGCATGTAGTCCACGGCTTCGTGCACGCTTACCGGACTTCCTTCCTTGTCCGTACCGAAGTTGGAGTAGCTCAGCATGGCCATAACGGGAGTATGGTTGAAGAAGCGTACGGTATACTCCGACAGTTTGGCGATGTCTATCAGCGTTTCTGCATTGGGATGACGGTTGATAAGCGTATCGGCAAGGAAGTACGTGCCTTTCTTGGAGTTGAGGATGTGCATTGTGCCGAAGTGCTTGAATTCCGGACGGATGCCGATTACTTCTTTGGCCACCTTGATGGTGTTGCTGTACTTGGTGTACAATCCGGTGATGAAAGCGTCGGCCTCACCGGTTTCCACCATCATCATGCCGAAGTAGTTGCGCTCGAACATCTTGTCGTTGGCCTCTTCGTAGGTGACGCCTTCGCGGGCGCGCTTTTCGGAAAGGATACGTGCGTAACGTTCGCGGCGTTCCGATTCGTTGGGATGGCGCAGGTTTACGATTTCAATGCCTTCAAGGCTGAGGTCTAGTTCTTTTGCCAGCTTCTCGATGGCTTCGTCGTTGCCCAATATTATAGGATGGCAGATACCTTCAGCCTTGGCTTCCACAGCAGCTTTCAGCATATTGGGGTGGATGCCTTCGGCAAATACCACACGTTGCGGGTTGCGGCGGGCGGTGTCGTAGAGCTGGCGGGTGAGCTTGCTTTCATAGCCCATCAGCTCGCGCAGTTGCAGGCGGTAGGCATCCCAGTCTGCAATGTGCTTGCGGGCTACACCGCTGTCCATAGCGGCTTTTGCCACGGCGCAGGACACTTCGGTGATGAGGCGCGGGTCTACCGGTTTCGGAATGAAGTATTCCGGACCGAAGGTGAAGTTGTTCACATGGTAGGCTTCGTTCACCACGTCGGGTACGGGTTGTTTGGCAAGATTGGCGATGGCGTGTACGGCAGCAATCTTCATCTCTTCGTTGATGGCCTTTGCCTGCGTATCGAGTGCACCGCGGAAGATATAGGGGAAGCCGATAACGTTGTTAATCTGGTTCGGATAGTCGGAACGGCCGGTAGACATCAGTACGTCCGGACGCGCTGCCATGGCATCTTCGTAGGATATTTCCGGAGTAGGGTTGGCAAGGGCGAATACAATGGGGTGGTCGGCCATGCTGCGTACCATATCCTGCGTCAGTACATTGCCTTTGGAAAGGCCGAGGAATACGTCGGCGCCTTTGATGGCTTCGGCAAGGGTATGCACGTCGCGGCGGTCGGTTGCAAAGTAACGCTTTTGTTCGGTCAGGTTCTCGCGGTCGCTGGTGATGACGCCTTTGCTGTCCAGCATCAGGATGTTTTCGCGGCGTGCGCCGAGCGACTCGTACAGTTTGGTGCATGAGGTGGCGGAAGCGCCTGCGCCGTTCACTACGATTCTTACGTTTTCAATCTTCTTGCCTGCTACTTCCAGTGCGTTCAGCAGTCCGGCGCTGGAGATGATGGCCGTACCATGCTGGTCGTCGTGCATCACCGGAATATCAAGTTCCTCTTTCAGCCGGCGCTCTATTTCAAAACATTCGGGAGCCTTGATGTCTTCCAGGTTGATACCGCCGAAAGTGGGAGCAATCGCCTTGACTGCTTCGATAAACTTGTCAGGGTCTTTCTCGTTCACTTCGATATCGAATACATCGATGCCGGCATAGATTTTGAACAACAGCCCTTTTCCTTCCATAACGGGCTTTCCGCTGAGCGCACCTATGTCGCCCAGACCGAGAACGGCGGTTCCGTTGGAGATTACAGCTACCAGATTGCCTTTGGCTGTATATTTATATGCGTCCTGCGGGTTCTTCTCAATTTCGAGGCACGGTTCTGCAACACCCGGAGAATAAGCGAGTGAAAGGTCGGTTTGTGTACTGTAGGGCTTGGTGGGCACTACTTCAATTTTTCCCGGTTTGCCTTGCGAGTGATAGAGCAAGGCAGCTTCTTTGGTTATCTTAGCCATGGTAGATTAGTTAAATTTGTTATGATTTGGTCGCAAATTTAGAGATAAAAGTTCTAATTTGTAGCCTGTATCGGATAATTTCTATTAGAATTATCAGTAAATAAACTAAAAATGCTTATTTTTGGCAATAGATTTAAGTATTACCCCCAATTATTAACTTAACACAGTTGTTTTATGAAGATTTTTAAACTTCCTCTTGCAGGATTATTGTTTTGCACCGCGCCGTTGCTGGCAGGATGCGGAACGAGTGACAAACCCGAAGCTCCGGTTTCTCTGACTTGGGAAATGGGTACAAGTAATGTAGAACCCGGATATTATGAGAACTCCTTTGTTCTTAAAAACATCTCCGGCGCTCCTCTTCCCCGAAATTGGACAATCTATTATTCGCAACTTCCCCGCAATGTGAAGCAGGTAGGGAATCCTGCAGTCAGGGTGGAGTCGGTGAACGGAAACTTCTTTAAGATGTATCCGACGGAAAGCTTTACTCCGTTGGCTCCCGGCGATTCCATGCGTATCACTTTTCTGTGTTCTTATAAGATAGACCGGAATTCGCATGCGCCTGAGGGCACGTATTGGGTGGCTACGATAGACGGTAAGGAAAGAAGTCCGCTTCCCGTAACGCTGAATACGCTTGCGTTGCCCTCGCCGGAGTCACTGCCAGGCTATCCGGATGCAACTAAAATATACGAATCGAATCTTCGTTTGGAGAACGTATCGGCTTTGAAACAGTGGGATATATTGCCGTCGGTAAAGAAAGCGACGTCTGCCGAAGGCGCTGTTGTGCTGGATGGCAAGGTGGCTTTGGCTTATCCGGACGCGTATGCCGTTGAGGCAAGGTTGCTGAAAGAGAAGTTATCCGCTCTGTACGGCTTGGAAGTAGTGGATAAAGCTCCCGTTACGATTGCTTTGGAAACCTTGGCCGACAAGGCGAAAGCTGTGAACGATGAATACTATGATATGGTTATAGACAGCGACCGGATAAAGATTAGCGCCGCCACTCCGCACGGAGTTTTCAACGGTACGCAAACCTTGCTGGCGATGCTGAAAGGTAAAGAAGCGCCGTACCGGCTGGATGCTATGTCTGTGGAAGATTATCCCGACCTTCTGTATCGCGGGCAGATGATAGACATTGCCCGCAACTTCACTACCGTAGACAATCTGAAAAAGCTGGTGGACGTTTTCGCTTCTTACAAAATGAATGTGCTCCATTTCCATTTTTCGGATGATGAGGCATGGCGTCTGGAAATTCCGGGACTGGAAGAACTGACCGCCGTAGGCAGCCGCCGCGGACATACCACCGACGAGAGCCGTTGCCTCTATCCGTGCTATGACGGCGGTTACGACCCGGATGCCGCAACCGTAGGCAACGGATATTACTCCCGTGAGGACTTTATCGGTCTGTTGCGCTATGCTGCCGAAAGACATATCCGCGTCATACCGGAAATAGAATCTCCCGGACATGCCCGTGCGGCTATCGTCTCCATGAAAGCGCGTTATAATAAGTATAAGGACACAGATGTGGAAAAGGCCGCCGAATATCTGCTGAGTGAGCCGGAAGATACTTCCCGCTATGCATCCGTGCAGTATTATACGGACAATGTGATAAATGTGGCCATGCCCTCTACTTATCGCTTTATGGAGAAAGTGATTCAGGAACTTGCGGCTATGTACAGGGAAGCCGGCGTACCGCTGGCTACGGTGCATCTTGGCGGCGATGAAGTGGCGCGCGGCGCATGGCTGGGTTCCCCAAAATGTCAGGCGTTGATGAAAGAGAAAGGAATGACGAAACCGCATGACTTGGCAGAGCATTTCATCACGCAGATGGCAGACATTATGCAAAGGAACGGGCTGAAATTCAGCGGTTGGCAGGAAGTCGCTTTGGGGCATACCGAAGAGGCGCACCGGCAATTGCGGACTCAGGCGGCAGGCGTATACTGCTGGAATACGGTTCCGGGATACGATGAGGTGGTATATCAGACAGCCAATAACGGTTACCCGGTCATCCTTTGCAACGTGGGCAATTTCTATATGGATATGGCGTACAACGGGCATCCCGACGAGCGCGGACTCGATTGGGGAGGTTATGTGGATGAGTCAGTCTCTTTCTCCATGCTTCCTTTCAGCATCTATCGTTCGTTGCGTGCGGACGGTGCAGGCAATCCCGTCGATTTGGATGCAGCGGAAAAGGGAAAAACTGTTCTGACGGTAGAGGGACGAAAGAATATCCTGGGTGTGCAAGGCCAGTTGTTTGCCGAAACAATCCGTAGCTTTAACGGTGTGGAATACCTTCTTTTCCCGAAAATCATGGGACTGGCAGAGCGTGGCTGGAATGCTTATCCGGCATGGGAAGAACTGCGGGGCGCACAGGAACAGCAAGCCTTCAACAAAGCATTGGCGTTGTATTATGAAAAAATCAGCGATATGGAAATGCCTTATTGGACAAGGAACGGTATCAATTTCCGCCTGCCTCATCCGGGATTGTTGGTGAAGGACGGTAAGCTTTATGCCAACGTTGCCATTCGAGGTGCTGAAATACGTTACACAACGGATGGTTCGGAACCGGATACCCAATCCGCTTTGTGGGAAGCGCCCGTGCCGTGCCATGCTCCGGTAGTGAAGGCAAAGACCTTCTGTCAGGGTAAGGAAAGCCTGCCGATAACATTGAAAACGGAATAATTAAGGAAACGCATCATCCGTTGAGGCTGAATGTATGATTGAACAGCCCTCGACAGATGATGCGTTTCACTTGAACAGATGATGCTTACGCGTTCAGCGCCTGTTCTATATCTGCGATGATGTCGTCCGCATTTTCAATACCCACCGAGAAACGGATGAGGTCGGGGCGGATACCGGCTTCCAACAGTTGCTCGTCAGAGAGCTGACGGTGCGTATGGCTGGCGGGATGGAGCACGCAGGTACGTGCATCGGCAACGTGAGTCACGATAGCTGCCAGCTTCAACGAGTCCATAAACTTGATAGACACCTCACGACCGCCTTTCAGTCCGAAAGAGATAACGCCGCAGGAACCGTTGGGCATGTACTTTCTGTGCCAATGCGTAATACTTGTTGTCGGGCAGGCCGCAATAGTTCACCCATGCCACTTTGTCGTTTTTGGAAAGGTATTCGGCTACTTTTTGGGCATTGCCGCAGTGTTGCGGCATGCGCAGGTGCAGAGTTTCCAGACCGAGGTTCAGCAAGAACGCATTCTGCGGAGACTGGATGCTGCCGAGGTCGCGCATCAGTTGCGCCGTTGCTTTAGTGATGTAAGCCAGTTTGCCGAAAGCTTTTGTATAAGTCAGCCCGTGATACGATTCATCCGGTGTGCAGAGACCGGGGAATTTGTCGGCATGTGCTTCCCAGTCGAAATTGCCGCTGTCTACAACTGCTCCGCCTACGCTGGTGGCGTGTCCGTCCATGTATTTGGTAGTGGAGTGGACTACTATATCGGCTCCCCATTCAAACGGGCGGCAGTTGATAGGAGTGGGGAAAGTATTGTCTACAATCAAAGGTACTCCGTGCTTGTGGGCGATACGGGCAAACTTTTCGATGTCGAGAACTTCCAGTGTAGGGTTGGAGATTGTTTCGCCGAACAGGGCTTTGGTGTTCGGACGGAAAGCGGCGGAGATTTCCTCTTCGGGCGCATCGGGGTTGACAAACGTTACATCGACACCCAGTTTTTTCATTGTCACGCCAAACAGGTTGAACGTTCCGCCATAGATAGTGGATGAGCATACGAAGTGGTCGCCTGCCTGGCAGATGTTGAAGATAGCATAAAAATTCGCTGCCTGTCCGCTCGATGTCAGCATGGCGGCTACACCGCCTTCGAGGGCGGCTATCTTGGCTGCAACGGCATCGTTCGTAGGATTTTGCAGACGGGTGTAGAAGTAACCGCTGTCTTCGAGGTCGAACAGACGCGCCATTTGCTCGCTGGTATCGTATTTGAAAGTTGTACTTTGATAAATGGGGAGTACGCGGGGTTCTCCCTTTTTAGGAGTCCACCCTGCCTGTACGCACAGTGTCTCCGGCTTGAATTGCTTTGCCATAATGCTATCTGTATTTAGAGTTTCTTTTCTTTAAAACACGTAAGTTGTCGCAAAAGTAGGGAAAAAAATTATAATTTTGTGCGCGCGTATGGTAAAATGCTATAATTTAGCAGTTGAAAATCTGCTGCCGATACGAAATAAATGACGAATAACGGGAATATGAAACGTATATTTTGCTTGCTTGCTGTTCTCTTCTGTACTTTTCTTCTTTTGGATGTCTCTGCTCAGGGAGAATATGCCACACCCAAATCGGGCGAGGGTATTTCGTCTTTTCTGGAACGGAACAAACGTCCGGGAAAAGCCTACTATAATGAGTTTATGAAGCTGAACGAAAAACGTCTGCGTGGAAAAGAGGAACTGCGATTGGGAGTGAAATATGTGTTGCCGCCCTTGAAGAAAGGGACTTCTGCCTCCGTTTCGCCCAAAGCTGTTGCCGGTAAAAAGAGAGTGGTTCGCGAACGGCTGTTCGGGAAGAAGCTGGCCGATGTGACAGTGACGTCCAACCGCTTGCAGGGTGCTTGCTTCTATGTGGTCAGCGGGCATGGCGGTCCCGATCCCGGAGCTATCGGAAAAATAGGAAAGGTGGAATTGCACGAGGATGAATATGCCTATGATGTTGCCTTGCGCCTTGCCCGTAACCTGATGCAGGAAGGGGCGGAAGTGCATATCATCATTCAGGATGCCAAAGACGGAATCCGCGACAGCCGCTACCTTTCCAACAGTAAGCGGGAAACGTGCATGGGCGATGCCATTCCGCTGAATCAGGTAGCCCGCCTGCAACAGCGTTGCACCAAAATCAATGAACTCTACCGGAAAGACCGTAGGAAGTATAAGTATTGCCGGGCTATATTCTTGCATGTGGACAGCCGCAGCAGGAGTGCGCAGACGGATGTATTCTTTTACCATGCTCCGAAAAGCGTGTCGGGAAAGAAACTGGCGGTTACCATGAAAGAAACTTTCGAATCGAAATATGACAAACATCAGCCCAATCGCGGATTTGAAGGGACTGTCAGTTCGCGTAACCTCTACGTGTTGCTGCAAGCCGCTCCGGTTTCAGTCTTCGTTGAATTGGGCAATATCCAGAATACGTTCGACCAGCGCCGTTTCGTTATCAGTTCCAACCGTCAGGCTCTGGCAAAGTGGATGACGGAAGGATTCATTGCGGACTATAAGCAGGTGAAGTAGGGGTGTTTATCTGTTTCATAAGGTATGGTTTCTCATTCCGGACATAATGAAGAATGACGAACCCATACCTTACATATTTTAATTTATTCTATCGGAATATAGATTTCTGTCAGCAACTCATCCGGTGCAGTATCAGCCGGATTATTCAGGTATCGTTCGGCACTGGCTTCATCTCTGAATGTACATTCCATTTCAGGGATGTATTTTCCATAGATTGTGTCGTACACACTTTGCAAGTGTTCGTATGAACCCTTATACAGGAATATGGCATAGCGTCCTGCCGGAAGTTGCTTGAAGCCGATATTGCCTTTCGGAGCTACAGTGGTAGGCATAACCATACATACATCGGTACGCAGTTTCTCTACCGGAGTCACTTTAGGGTCGTCATGAATAAATACAATAAGGCATCACTTCTCCTATTGGCAACTTTTCCTCTTGGACGAATTGTTGAAGGCGCATCCATGTGCCGCAATAATCATTTAGTTTATAGTCTCCGAACAATCGGATATAAATCAGGTTTCGGGCCGGGAGCTCTTTGATTTCCCGTTTCAGTTTGAGTTCCGGACGGATAATAGCTGGTTTCATAATTATAAAGTTTTTATTGTTACGATATTCTAAAGGTGAAATGCCGTAGAATTGCTTGAACACTTTAGACAATGATGAGGAAGACGAATAACCGATGCGATAAGCAATGTCGGCTATCGGCAAATCGGTGTAGCGTAATAACCTTGCTGCCGTTTCAGTACGTGTCCGGACGATAAACGTACCTACGGGTTCGCCCAAAAAAGCTTTCATGATGCGGTGGAAGTAGAACGGAGAGAAATGGGAAATCTTGGCCAGCGATTTCAGGTCGATTTCTTCTCCGAGGTGGAGATTGATGTAATCCACCACTGCATTCACACACTTCTGATACTCTTCCCGGGTTGTCTTCTTGGTTTCCATATATTCTATCGGCTTGTTCACGATGCAAAAATAAGGGGAAAAAGGGATAGGGGACTTGTCCGATGTTGCTATAAATGTGGTTTGCCGCATATTTGTAGGACGGAAGTTCGTTAATAATCATTGTTTGTTTTATCTGAAAAGACAAAACATATGTACTTTTGCAGCAGATTATATTATATAAATAGCTTTTGAAAGAGTATATGAAAGAGGCTTTTCTTACTTTAGGGCGTGGTGTAGGCCAGGTGATGTTTCAGAACAATGCGCTGTCGGGGTTATTGATGCTGGCAGGTATCCTTCTGAATTCCTGGCAAATGGCCTTGCTGGCGATTGCGGGTAATGTTGTAAGTACACTAACGGCTTGTCTTTCCGGTTACAGTCGCGAAGATATAAGGAACGGACTTTACGGGTTTAACGGTACTTTGGTGGGAATAGCGATCGGAGTATTTATGCCGGTTTCCGTAGCTTCTTTCTCATTGTTGGTTGCAGGTGCGTGCTTATCCGCTTGGATAGCCCGTCTTTTCAGCTTGCAGCGGCGGGTGCCGGGATTTACCGCTCCTTTCATCCTTTCGGTGTGGATATTGTTGGCTGCTTGCAGAGGGATGATGCCGTCTTTGCTATTGCCTTCCGGGAATGCAGTGACAGCCCAGTCACTCTCTTTTTTGCAGGCTTTTTGTCTGAACATCGGTCAGGTGATGTTTCAGGGGAATACAGTATTGGCAGGAGTGCTCTTTCTGCTGGGTATCATGGTTAATTCCCGTATCAATGGCTTTTATGCTGTATTGGGAGCGGGGCTTCCCATTCCGTTCGCTCTGCTGTTGGGAGTGGATGATGCTGTTTTGAATGCCGGATTGATGGGATATAACGGAGTGTTGTGCGCCATTGCTTTGGGAGATAAAACATGGAAAGGCGGCGCGTGGGCCACAGTGGCTGTATTGCTGTCCGTCTTACTCCAGATAGGCGGTATGAAGTGGGGAATAACAACCCTCACCGCACCGTTCGTTGTTGCTGTATGGATAGTGGCAGGGTGCAGGGCCGGATGGAAAAATAGAAATAGAAACTGAAAATTGCTGAATATTACAAAGTATGACCGAGAAAACCCGATTGCAGCTCTTGGCGTGGGCAAGAGAATATCATTGTGCAGCCTTTATACAAGGTGATCCTGTTCAGTTTCCACATCGGTATACGCAGAAACAGGATATTGAGGTTAGCGGCTTGCTCACGGCTATAATGAGTTTTGGCAACCGCAAACAGATATTGAAGAAAGCGGACGGACTGCATGGTTTAATGGGAGCTTCACCCTACCGCTATGTCTTGTCCTGCAGGTGGAAAGAAGATTTCCTGCCTACAGATAGGAGCAGCTTTTACCGTATGCTTTCCCATGCGGATTTTTATACTTACTTTGCCCGGCTGCACGCTGCCTATACCCGTTTTGATAGTTTGGAAGATGCCTTGTCGGTTTATCCGGGTACACCGATGGAGAAGCTGTGCGCATTTTTGGAAGTTTCAGCCAAGAGCCCTCAAAAGAAACTGAATATGTTTCTGCGGTGGATGATACGGAAAGAGTCGGAAGTGGATTTCGGCATTTGGAAGAGCTTCGACCGTCGCGATTTGCTGATTCCTTTGGATACGCACGTTTGCAGGGTGGCTTATCTTTTGGGGCTTACCGATACGGAAACATTCTCTCTGAAGAATGCGCGGAACATAACCGAGGCTTTGGCGGAAGTCTTTCCGGACGACCCCTGTTTGGGAGATTTCGCATTGTTCGGCAGCGGGGTAAACGGGGTGCTGTAAGACTGGGCTTTGGTCTTACCAGTCTATCTCCTCAATGCCTTTGCTCCGTAAAAAATCGTTGGCTTTACTGAAGTGCTTACAACCGAAGAATCCGTATTCGGCAGAACGTGGTGACGGATGGACGGTAGTCAGAATAAGATGCTTGCTGCTGTCTATCAAGGCTGTCTTTTCTTTGGCGTAAGCTCCCCAAAGCATAAATACAAGATGTTCCCGTTCATCACTTAATTTCTTGATTACCGCATCTGTGAAAGTTTCCCAGCCCATGTTGCGGTGCGAACCGGTTTCGTGGGCGCGTACCGTAAGGACAGAGTTCATGGAGAATACCCCTGAGCCACCCAGCGGTCCAGATTGCCGGAAGTAGGAATCGGTTTGCCCAAGTCTCGATGTATCTCCTTGAATATATTGGCGAGTGATCCCGGTATGGCTACTCCTTCCGGTACGGAAAAGCATATCCCGTAATATTGTCCGGGGTTGGGGTAGGGATCTTGTCCTAAGATAACCACTTTTACTTTTTTTCAAAAGGGCATGAGTTGAAAACATGAAAGATAAGGTGTCCCGGCGGCAGCACGTTGGCACGTCCGTATTCGCTTTTCACAAATGATACCAATCTTTCAAAGTAGGGCTTGTCGAATTCTTCTTGTAAACGTTGCCGCCAGCTCTCTTCTATCTTGACTTTCATAGGATACTGCATCTAAATACGATGCAACAAATGTACAAATAATCTCTGTGGGTACGTATGTGTTTTGCGGATAAAAAAATTCCGATTCGTCACGAACCGGAATTCTTTCTTTAATGAGATTTACATTTAGAAAAGACTATTCTTTGACAATTTCGCCTTTTTCGTTTAAAAGCGTTTCCGCTTCCTGACCGTCTTGGGTGACGATGATGATTTTGTAGAGTGTGGTCTCTTCCGTTTCTTTTACGTAGGCTTCTTTTACAGATGCACCTTCATAATCTTTGGCTAATGTCTGCATAACAGCCTGTGGCAATTCTGTCGGGTCGATTTTTACAAATTCGTCTTGCGGAACTTGTGCTTCTGCCACGATTGCTGATGAGTTGTTTACTTCCTGTGCGAATACTACAGAACTTCCAGTTCCTAAAACCATTACTAATGCTGCTAATACCTTTTTCATAACTTTCTGATTTTTAGTGAATATTTGGGGTTATCATCTCTAACACTTATCATAGGACAAATAGAATGCCAAACTGTATTGCATGTCGGTATATAATTGATTTACAGACTAATTGTGCGAAGTTGTCCCGAAAAGTCCAATGTAGGAATATGTAGAGTGTTGTAGAAACGGGTAACACATTTGAGGAATAATTACACAGAATCTTAACGGACTTCTTATTTATTCTATATAAATTTGCGCCATACTTAAAATAGATATGAATATGCTTAGACTGAATGTTTTTATTCAAGTGAGTGCGGATAACCGTGCTGCTGTGATGGAGGCTGCAAAAGAACTGGTAGCTTGTTCCCTGAAGGATAACGGTTGCATTGCTTATGACATCTTTGAAAGTGCAACCCGTGAAGACGTCCTTATGATTTGCGAAACATGGAAAGATGAGGAGTCTTTGGCTGCACACGAAAAGGCGGCGCATTTTGTGACTTTGGTTCCTAAAATACAAAGCCTTGCTTCTATGAAACTGGAGAAATTCAGCTTCTGATAATAAACAATATTATTTGAAAAAGTCAACCATTGCGTTGACTTTTTTGTTTTTTACTTCATATATGGTAAATGGTATGAAGCAAATAATCTTTATTTTTGTACTGTTAATAAATTGTCTGTCCTGTGTCGGTAAATCGACCGGTCAGGCGGAAAGGAGAAACGATATGAAGTCAATGAAAGAAATTTATCTGGCAGGCGGATGTTTCTGGGGAACCGAACATTTCCTGAAGCAAATAGAAGGTGTAGAAGTTACCCAAGTGGGATATGCAAACGGAAATATAGCCAATCCTACCTATCAGCAAGTCTGTACAGGTACTACGGACTTTGCCGAAACCGTAAAAGTACAGTATGATTCTGATAAGGTGACCTTGCCTTTTCTTATCGACCTTTATTTCAAAACGATTGACCCTACCAGTCTGAACCGTCAGGGAAATGACCGTGGTACTCAGTATCGCACAGGCATTTATTATACCGATGCAGCCGATCTGCCTGTCATCCGTGAAACCGTTAGCCGTCTGGCTGCCAACTACACCCGCCCGCTGGAAGTGGAAATTGAGCCGTTGAAGAATTTTTATCCGGCAGAAGAGTATCATCAAGATTATTTGGATAAAAATCCGGGCGGCTACTGCCATATCAATCCTGCGCTATTCGACCTGGCACGTAAAGCAAAGATGAAGAAACCGGTGGCGGCTTACAGTAAGCCCGATGATGCAACATTGCGTTCGCAACTCACCGCAGAACAGTATGCCGTTACCTCAGAAAAACGCCACCGAACCACCTTTCCGTAATGCCTACTGGGATGAACACCGTCCGGGCATTTATGTGGATATTACTACGGGTGAACCTTTGTTCGTCTCTACCGATAAGTTCGATTCCGGTTGCGGATGGCCCAGTTTCTCCAAGCCGATTGACCGCAAGCTGATTCAGGAGAAAGCAGATACCACTCACGGAATGGTACGTACGGAAGTCCGTAGCAAAACAGGTGATGCCCATTTGGGACATGTCTTTACAGATGGTCCTGCCGATAAAGGCGGATTGCGTTATTGCATCAACAGCGCTTCTTTGCGCTTTATCCCTAAAGAGAAGATGCAGGCAGAAGGATATGGTGAATATTTAGAACTGGTAAAATAACACACAATGGACATATTATTACTAAGTAATAAAGATGCGTGCCGCAGCCGTATCGCACAAGAACTCCTGCACACATTTGGCAGAGGGATGAATATTTCTACGGCAGGAGTTATGGAAGGAAATTGCGTTCCCGATGCCGTATGCAATGTGATGGAGCAAAACGGTTACAGCATATCGCGTAAAAAGCCTTCCGGTGTCGGAGCATATGCACATCGGTCATGGGACTATGTTGTTACCCTGTGTAAAGAAGCTGAGGAAGAACTGAGCTTCCTTACCCTCAATGCCAAACGGCAGGCGCATTTTAACTTTGAAGATCCTTTTAAAAATCGTTTTCAAAGCGAGAGTGAACAAGAGCAACAAATAGCAACCCTCTATGAAACAATGTATCGGCAACTGTACGAGTTCTATCGCGATGAATTGAGCGAGCAACTATTGCCCCGTTGTACGTGCGGTGCAAATACTTATTGCCGTTGCGAATAGCTTTTTTTTGACTGCTTACGCTATTCAATCTTTGTCCGAATATCATGTTCTTCCGGGATTCTTCTTTTTTTAGTAAAGGGGAGCGGTATTTATAAGTATGATTTAATTATAAATATCCGGATATAAAATAGTCAATGCCTTATAAAGGTTTGTCTCTTTTACAATAGTCTCCTCTTTATTATCAAGTTTGATTCCCGGTTCTTTCTGGCATAGATACGTTCTCATGCTTTGGCCTTCTTTTGTATGGAAATTATCTAAAGCCATATCAATGTATCCCCAATAATTATTTAAGAGATGATTGGATGCACTGCGTATACTGTTTATACGTGATTTCCAATTAGGATGATTGGTGAAAGTAATACGGTTGTTCCTGATGTCTTCAATCAGGCACACTGCTTGGATAATGCTACTACTAGTTAATATTTCTTTTAAATCGATGTTTAGTGTATTGTCGAATAGTTTGTCTAAACAATAAAGCCTCATTTTCGTAGTATTTGTCAGGCTATTGTCTTTTTGCCAGTCTTCCGTTTTTTTGTGCCTGTATCCTAACTCCCATAATAGAAGTAGAAACTCCGGATGATATATTTTTCCTACTTCCAGCCCTGTTTGTAACTTGTGAAGTGTATTGGGGGCGTGTATGGCATCTCTAATTTCATTAGCTTCCTCTTTTATCAGTAGGTTGAGTATGGAAGAAGAGTGTTTGTGATCAGCGAGGTAAAACAATGCCTCAAGGAATTCTTCGTGGGGAAATGTATGCCATAGTGTATTGATTTTCTCTTCAGCAGTAGCACCGGCTATGTGATGATATCCCCAAACCGGACGTTCTTTCTCTATACTTATGCTTAATGTTTCCAACATATCTGACAGTTCGGTTTTATGAAAGAGGGAGATGGCCGTTTGGTAAGGGTCGGGCTGTTCGTCTTCTAAGAAACGGACAGCCGGTACTTGCAATTGAGGATAGAGCAGCTTTAATATTTTGTATTCTTTAGGTTTCTTCCATGCTATGATTTCATTTTTATCTAATTTGTTGTGTTTTCTTAGGAATGACTCTGCCTTGTAAACCTCTTCCCATTTACCGCTTTGTTTGAGTGCTGCCTCACAAAATATCCAATGATTTTTGTAATGGGTTATTGCGTTATTAGCGATACATACCCATACATTGGTTTGAAAACTGAAATACTCGGGTTTGTTGGAAAGTAATGCTTCAATCGTATAAATTGTTCCTGAAAGGTCTGCTCCGGAAGTAATTAGAGTTGTTATTAGTTCAGCTTGCCCTTCCTGATACAATTTGAATGCTAACCTGGAGAAAGTAGCATAATATTTATAGGTGTCGGTGGGGAACTGCTCTTTCATGATTTTTCTATCTTCATAAGTAATTTGATAACCACGTTCGAGCAATTTTATTAAGTCCTGGACACCGTAAGGGTAGTTGTTTATGAATTCTTGGATTATGCTGTGTCCGTTTTTCTTTTCACAAGGCAGCTCCGACTGGAATATGTTTTTATTGTTAGTTGAATTATCCATCGTTTATATAATTTGAATTTGCTGTTTAATGAGTGTAAAAGTATAAAAATAAAGTGTTTATATTCTTTATTGCGGCATTTATTTTTCATGATGTACGGAATTTTTGGAGAGCAGATATTAAATAATGTGTTATTTGCTCTCAAAAGAGCAGATAATCTGCCGACTGATATATATGGGGCTTTTAACAAAAACAGTTGTTCGGAGTTTACTCGAACAACTGTTTTTGTACTCTTGTATTTTAATCCCTCATGCTTTGAAGGCAGGCATTGTCAATCGTCGATATCGATTACTCTCATTTGAGAGTCAAATGTAATTTCCCAACGATTGGACAATTTTATCTCATATTCATTATGATCGAACTCAATCTGAAGAATTCTTGCATCCGGATAATTGGTCTTTACATAGTTGCGTATCGCTTCCGGTACAATCTGTACAGGAACTTCACTTTGTCTGCACCGTACTTCCTTCCACTCTCCCGCTTTATCGAATTCTACTTTTTCTCCATTTGTAAAGACTACATCATAGCTTTTGTAGAATACTCCTGACTCCATTTTGGCTAATGCCACTTTATGGCTTTTGAAATAAGTCTTGATAAATGTCTGCGCTTTTGCCGGTAACTGGTTTACCTGTATCGGTTTATCGTTATCTGCCATTACCATTGTGTGCACTGCAAACATACAAACTAACATCATAATAAACTTTTTCATACTTCTTTATTTTTAATGATTAATACTTTATTGGCTTTCTGTATTGCAAAGATGGGAAAGGAATCTGGAAAGAATTGGGAAAAACAGAAAAAAGTCTGATTTTTTATTTTGATGTTTGTTTTGTGCTTTTGTAATCAAGAATGCTTATTCTTTATTTGTAAATATTTGTTTGAACTAAATATTACTTTATTTTTGCAGGTGGTTTATTGTGAGCCACATCTGTACTGAGATAATGAAGCTCCCTGAGACACCTTCATAGATGATGAATAATGATATAGAAGCAGTTTGTTATGACAATGAAAATATTAAATAGGTTTATAGATGACTGTGTGAATGTTTTTCAATATCGGTTCATGGACACCTTTCAATACTTTAAAGAAAGGAACAAGAATAAATATTTGGGAGACAGGTTTGAAGAGTGGGTTGTGAAAAATTCCAATATCAGTAAAGATGGATGTTCCGACTTGGATACAGGAAAAATATTCTGGCGGCTTCTGGATTGGCGAGGTGATAAATATGTTGAGGGATACCGGCCTCTGTCTTCTTCATCTCCGGATTTGTTATTGGAATGTGCTGTAGATAGGAGCAGGATTTATAAGGTCGGAGAGATAATAGCCGTAGAATGTAAATGGAGAAGTAAAGTTGGATTTTATCTTGATAGGAAGGATATTGAGAAGTACGAGGTATATATGAATATTAACCAACTGAACCGTCCGATAAAAAGTCTGTTTTATGTTTTTGGCTTTGGATGGGTTAATGATGCTCCGGAGCACGTTTATGTGGTTCCTGCACGGGAATTATACGATTATAACAAGGACACCGGTCAGGTAACGTTTCCTGCCAAGGAAAGGTGAAAGCGAGAAGCTGGAACGGTTGAAGCGTTTTAAAAAGAAGGATAATAGATGTTTGATGTATATAGAGTAACCTTTATTTAATTTATTTCCTGCTATTCTCTTCCATGACACTCAATGCAAATTTTATGATGAAGAGGAGCACCACTCCTATTACAGCATACATCGACAATATGAATAAGGAAAACATTACCGGGAAATAGATTACACATACCGATAGAAGACGTTTACCGCTCTGCCGTAGCGCGGTAACGAACTGGATGAATTGAATGACAACCATAATAACGGCATATACCAGTGAAAGTGCCGTCATAAAGTGCCAGAAGCCGAAGTCGAAACATAGTGCTCCCCATATGTTGTTCTTGGGAAACATATCCAGCGGACTGCTGAATGGGATTTTGATAATCATCACTACCAATGGAACAAGAATAGCGTATAAGGAATAGCTTAAATCCATAGGCACTGCTTTACCTCCTATCCAGGACAGCACATTCTTGAACAATATAAACTCTTGATATACGACAAACATGCTTCCCAGAAGTATCAGCGCCATATTTCCCAGATTATTTTCTACTAATTGAAGCGATGATAGCATCCCTGCCCGTGAGTGAATCATCCAGGCGAAAATACACACGGTCATGGAGAGAAGGGTAGCAAGTGATATTCTGTTGAATGCTTTCCACGAAAGATATTCACCATTCGAAAAATGTGCTGTAAAATTCAGTACTGTTGCCAGAATTGTCAGGGCAGAAAGTGTTGCCGGAAAGATATACTGTGAGTCAATCATAGTTAAAAGGATTTGGTAAGGCCATTAACGAAAAATCCTTGAATTTCAATGAAATTCAAGGATTACATCATTTTTAAAAGTGGTGCCACCAGGAATCGAACCGGGGACACAAGGATTTTCAGTCCTTTGCTCTACCAACTGAGCTATGGCACCATTTTTATCTCTTTTGCGGTTGCAAAGGTAGTGAAAGTTTTGGACTATGCAAGAGGTTAGGAAATAAAAAACGCTGATAATTCTCTATATAGTTAATTATCAGCGTATATTTTTTTAGAGGAGTATGGAATAAATCCGTTATTTATGCCTTCTTCTTTTATTTTATTCTTGAGGTTTTGTCATTTTCGGATTTCTATTTGATATCCTCTTTTCCCCGGTTTCGAGGCATTTTGTCTATTCAACCTCTTCCTGCTGAGCGGCAGATTCCTCTTTAAGCGGATTCCAGCCCTGTGCTTCAGTTCAAATTCCTGTCCGTCGCGGCTGATGAGAGCACAACCCAGTTCCGGCTTAGTGATATGGCCTATCAACTTAATGCCTTCCATTTCGGAAACCTTTTCATGGTCGGCGATGGGCACGGTAAACAGCAGTTCGTAATCCTCGCCGCCGTTGAGGGCGCAAGTTGTTAGGTTCATGTTAAACTCCTCTGCCATGACGGCCGTTTGGTAGTCGATGGGAATATGCTCCTCATAGATGCGGCAACCGACCTTGCTTTGCGTGCAGATATGCAGTAACTCCGAGGATAGGCCGTCGGAAACATCCATCATGGAAGTAGGCTGAATACCTTCTTTAGCCAACTTCTGAATAATGTCGCGGCGGGCTTCCGGTTTCAGTTGCCGTTCCAGCAGATACTCTTTGCCAGCGAAATCAGGTTGTAAATCTTTGTCACCCCCTTTAAGGACGCTCTTCTCACGTTCCAGCAGTTGCAAGCCCATATAGGCTGCACCTAAGTCGCCGGAAACGCAGATAAGGTCAGTCTCTTTGGCGCCGTTGCGATAAACGACCTTTCCTTTCTCACCTTCACCGATACAAGTGATGCTGATTGTGAGTCCCGTATAGGAAGAAGAGGTATCACCGCCTACAATATCCACTCCGTATTCCTCACAGGCAAGGCGGATGCCGGCATACAACTCTTCCATATCCTCTACGCTGAAACGTTTGGACAGTCCCAGCGAAACGGTGATTTGCCGGGGTGTACCGTTCATGGCATATATATCGGAAAAATTTACTACGGCCGATTTATATCCCAAATGTTTCAAAGGTACATACGTCAAATCGAAATGTACGCCTTCCAGTAACAAATCGGTGGTTACCAGCACTTCTTTGTCCGCCGGGTAGGAGAGGACGGCGGCATCATCCCCGATGCCGTACCGGCTTGATTCGTTTTTTAATTCGATACTTTCGGTCAGGTGGCGGATGAGGCCGAACTCACCGAGAGTTGCTATTTCTGTTCTCATCTTAATTAGTTGAAAGGTTAAAGTTGATAGTTAAAAGCGAATAGTTACTGCATACTTGCACTGCACGGCAACTTTCAACTCCCGACTATCAACTTTCAACCATTTATTTACTTACGCTCTGTTAATCAACTCCCTCATAATCTCCGTCATCTTCGGCTGTGCGGCATCCGCAGCTTTCTGCACTTCTTCGTGGGAAACTTCTACAATCTTGCCTTCCACACCTAAGTCCGTGATAACCGATACGCCGAACACTTTGATACCGCAGTGGTTCGCTACGATTACTTCGGGAACGGTAGACATACCTACCGCATCCGCCCCCAGAATACGGAACATCTTGTATTCCGCCGGAGTTTCAAACGTAGGCCCTTGCGTGCCGATGTACACACCGTGCTGCACCTTGATACCCTTTTCAGCGGCAATTGCATCCGCCTTGCGGATAAGCTCTTTATCGTACGCTTCGCTCATGTCCGGGAAGCGCGGACCATACGGAATATTCCTGCCGTGCAGCGGATGTTCGGGGAAGAAATTGATGTGATCGGTGATAATCATCAGGTCGCCGATTTCAAAATCGGGATTCGTACCGCCGCTGGCATTAGAAACAAACAAGGTCTTGATACCCAGTTCCCGCATTACACGTACCGGGAAGGTCACTTCCTTCATGGAATATCCCTCATAGAAGTGGAAGCGTCCTTGCATGGCCATAATATCCTTATTACCCAGCTTGCCGAAAATCAGTTTGCCGCTGTGTCCCTCTACCGTAGAAACGGGGAAGTTGGGAATATCCTCATACTTTATTTCATACTTCTCGGTAATCTCACCTGCAAGGCTGCCAAGTCCGGTTCCGAGGATAATTGCTGTCTCAGGATGCGTGTGCATCTTACCTTTCAGATAAGCTGCGGTTTCTTGAATACGTTCTAACATAGCCAATAATGTTTTGGTTAAATATATATTGTTGATTTTGTAAAAACTCTATTTCGATGGGAAGCACATAAATGTACGGCTTCAGCGTTTCGTTCAGGTTGGGATGGTTCTTCAGTCGGGTAGCATCTTTCTCTGTCGTGATAATCAGCCTTTTGTTTCCCTTCAACAGGTTAAAATGTTTCTCGATGACCTGCAAGTCTTTCTCGCCGAAGTCATGGTGGTCGCCGAACTCCAGCAGGCTGACGCTGGGGGTGTAGGATTTCACTTCTTCCACCAGTGGGGCGGGAGAGGCGATGCCCGTAACGAGTAGCACCTGTTCGTCTCCGGTGCAAGTAATTCTGCCTTTTGCCTTTTCGGGGAACAGTGGCATCAGCGAGCCATAGCGGAATCTGGAGAAATACAATTGCTGGTACGGATACAGATTCAACCTCTTGGTGATGATGTTGAAATCTATCGGCTTGATATCATCCGGGCACTTCGTTACAATGACTATCTGGGCGCGGTTTTTCCCGCAGGCGGGTTCGCGCAGTCTTCCGGCAGGCAACAGGGCGTCGTCACACAGCAACCGGTGGTAGTCGGTCAGCAGGATATTCATTCCTGCCTTTACATGGCGATGTTGGAAGGCATCGTCCAGTAACACTGCATCCACGGCGGGATTCTTCAATGTAAGCAACTGCTCGATGCCGTGACAGCGGTTTTCATCTACCGCTACCCGTATATCCGGAAACTTGCTCTTTATCTGATAGGGTTCATCGCCGATTTTCTGTACGCTGCTTTCGGCGGTTGCCAGTATGTAACCTTTGCTCTTCCGTTTGTATCCGCGGCTCAGTGTGGCTACGTTTATGCCCTCATTCTGCAATAACTTTATCAGATACTCGGTATGTGGCGTCTTGCCCGTTCCACCTACGGCGATGTTGCCTACACATATCACAGGAACGTCAAAACTCTTTGACCGGAGCCAGCCCCAGTCAAAGAGTTTATTTCGCAAGCACACCCCTGCCCCGTAGAGCCAGGACAAGGGATATAGCCAATGATGTATTTTTACGGATGCATCTTTCATTTAAATTTATTGTATGTTCAGTTCAAACGGTACGCGTGCCTGTATGCGGTCTATCTTGTCAAAGTTCTCGATGATGCTGAACTGACGGTACATATCGCTCATTTTGCCGTTCAGCATGCGACCCTTGATATAATTTCCGGGATTCGTATTCATCAGGCTTTCCAGAAAACCCTCTTTCTTCGGATAACTCATTACGGTGTAAGCGTCTACACCTGCTTTTGCAATGGCAATCTCCAACGCCTTGTCCAGGCCTCCCAATTCGTCCACCAGTCCCAGTTCTTTGGCAGTGCTTCCAGTCCACACACGGCCTTGCGCTATCTTGTCCAGTTCTTCCATACTGATGCCGCGTCCGTCGGAGCAGCGGGTCAGGAAGAGTTCGTAGCCGTTGTTGACGTACATCTGCATCAATCCCTTTTCACCGTCGTTCATGGGGCGGGTCAGGTTGCCGAAGTCGGCATACGGGTTGGTCTTTACTACGTCGAAGCTCACACCCAGTTTCTCCGTCAGCCCTTTGGCGTTGGGCATCATTCCGAAGATGCCGATAGAGCCGGTCAGTGTGGTAGGTTCGGCAACGATGGTATCGGCATTGCAGGAGATGTAGTAACCGCCCGATGCGGCATAATCGCCCATGGATACGATTACCGGTTTCTCCTTTTTCAGTTGGTTTACGGCGTACCATATCTGTTCGGAACCGTATGCGCTACCGCCCGGAGAGTTCACACGCAGCACTACGGCTTTTACATTTTCATTATCTTTCAGCTTACGCAGGTCTTTGATAACCTTTTCGGAGTTGATACCCTCGTCGGTAGAGGCGGACGAACCGCCGTCAATCTCACCATACGCATAATATACGGCAATTACGTTTCCGCTCTTGTCTCTGGGTACGTTCTTCTTCACGTTTATCATGTCCTGAATGCCCAGTATAGGCATGTTGTCGTCCTTGTCGATGCCTGCCAGGTTTTTCAGGTAGTCGCGCACATCATTCTTATATATTAAGGTGTCCACCAGTCCGTTCTTCACGCTTTCCTCTGCGGGGTAGAACATCAGCATGCGGTCGGCTTCCTTGTTCAAAGCCTCTACGGACAGGTTGCGCGATTCGGCAACGGCACTCGTAATCTGTCCCCAGATGGACGACAGGTATACATTTATCTGCTCGCGGTTGGCTGCACTCATTTCGGTGGAGATAAACGGTTCTACTGCCGATTTGTATGTACCCACCTTAAACACCTGCATCTCCACACCACTTTCTCCAATAAATCCTTGAAGAACATAGGAGTAGCTGCCAGTCCCCGCCATTCGAGCATACCTTGCGGGTTCAGCAGAACTTTATCGGCCACGCTGGACAGGTAGTATAACCCCTGCGTATAAGCATCACCGTAGGCCACGACAAACTTGCCCGATTCCTTGAAGTCTTTCAGAGCATTGCGAATCTCTTCCAGCGAGGTATAAATAC
>VOFI01003578.1_pt1 | contig 56562 bp, 106 predicted proteins | sample 5384131 | NCBI WGS metagenome assembly VOFI01 (sample SAMN12384728, study PRJNA508395) | human gut metagenome | isolation source: healthy gut H | host: Homo sapiens
TCGTAGATGGATTTGAATTTGGCGATGCGATTGAAGAACTGAAAGAAAAGAAAGTTGGAATTATCTTTGGTAATTTCAGCAATCTGTCACAGATTTCCAAACATGAAATCGACCTTTCCAGATTAAAAAGAACTGGTAGAAAACGGAAACCGCATCGCATTTACAAACACATGCAAAGGTGCTTCTGAAGGTAGAGAAGTATTCATCTGGAGTGCAATCGAAGTATATCGTGCAGGAATCGATGCCGAGGATGTAGTAAAAATGATGACGATCCAGCCAGCCGAGATGCTTGGTGTTGCAGATCAGATCGGAAGTATCGAAGTTGGAAAAGACGCGGACATCACAATTTACAGTGATCATCCTGTAAAATCTTATGCGGCACACGTACAGTTTTGTATGATAAATGGAAAGGTGGTATTATCGTAATGCAGACATTAATCAAAAAATGTATTTTGTATACAATGACAGAGGATAAGGGCATCTTTCAGGGGGGATATTCTCGTCGAAGGAACAAAGATCAAAGAAGTAGCAGAACATATCAGTGAAGACTGCTTAGAGGATGGAGATAAGCTCATTGAGGCAGAAGGATATTATGTTCTTCCGGGACTTATCGATGCACATTCTCACATCGGATTATTTGATTTCAATGTGGATCGGGTGTAGACGATGCCAATGAGATGACAAATCCGGTTACTCTTTCTGTTGATGCACGTTTTGGAACAAATCCAAAAGCAAGAGAATTTAAAGTAGCTTATGAGCACGGAATCACAACCATGCTTCTGACTCCGGGAAGCGGAAATGTATTTTGCGGACTTCCGTTTGCACTTAAAACTTATGGAAACAATGTGTTTGATATGACAATCAAATCTCCATGTGCTGTAAAGATTGCTCTTGGCGGTAATCCGAAAAATACATACGGAGATCAGAGAAGACTTCCGATGACAAGATGGGAATCGCTAAGGTTCTGGATTATACCTTTGCAAAAAGCACAAAGAAATACATGGAAGACAAAGAACAGAATAAAAAGTGGAGTATGATCCGGATATGGAAGCTCTTTGCCTGGCTTTAAAAGGAGAAATTCCATGTAAGATCCACTGTACACAGTATGATATGCTCACAGCAATCGAGATTGCGAAAAAATACAACGTACACTTCTCATTAGAACATGCATGGGGAGCAACCGATTATCTGGATGAAATCGTGGAAAGCGGATGCGATATATGCGACCGATTGCAACTTACCGTAGCCCTGGAGAACGTAGAAAAATCGATGTGGAAGCTGTAAAAATGCTGGATGACAGAGGGGTGAATGTGGCGATGATCACTGATTCACCGATTCTGAGTGAAGAATCCCTGTATCATCATGTGGGAGAAGCAGTGCGTGAAGGACTTGCACAGGGAGAGAGCAGTAAGAACGGTTACGATCAATCTTTGCAAAAGTGCTGGGCGTAGAAGACCGTCTGGGAAGCCTGGAAGAAGGAAAAGATGCAGATATTATTGTAATGAAAGGAAAACTCGGACTTGATACCGATGCGATGGTATACTATACGATGATTGAAGGTAAGATCGTATATCAGAAATAGAAACCAGATTGATAGATAAAAAGAGATCAGTGAATTTCAAATATTCACTGATCTTTTTTCTAATTGGATGATAGATTCTTATTGTCCATTGCCAGAATCTGAGCCGCCGGTATTGCCGGAATCAGTGCCGCCACCGGTATTACCGGAATCGCCACCGGTATTACCGGAATCGCCACCAGTATTACCGGAATCGCCACCGGTATTACCAGAATTGCCACTATTATTACCGGAATCAGTGCCACCGCCGGTATTGCCGGAATCACCGCCGGTACCACCGGTAGTATCCCCATTAGTGCCGGTAGAGTTACCGGAGGACTTTCCACCCGTTGTACTATTAGAATCGGATTTGTCATTCGAATTTTTGTACTGTTTGTGGTAGTTGACTTGCTTGCATGTCCGGAACATGTCTCGGTCGGGACAGTATCCGGATCAAACCATTCGGTCTGTGACGGACAGCCAGAACCGGCAAGTTTACCGGAAATTGTACATACGCTCTTCTGAACGAGAGAACCTGGCATCGCGAAGTCTTTGTAGGTTAGTCCCAAAGCTTCATCGATCCGGTTCATGATCTTAGCCCAGATCTTGAAATGATAGTTCCAGCTTCCTTCAGACATTTCCTGGTTACCATCGTAACCCATCCAGATACCACAGGTATAATACGGTGTAAATCCTTCGAACCAGAAGTCACGGTTGTCGGAGGTTGTACCGGATTTACCGGATGCAGGCATATTATTGAGCTGTGCATCGGTTGCAGTACCCTTTGTGACAACATCCTGCATGGCGTTGGTAAGAAGTGCTTTGCAGTTGTATCTTTGATCACAGTGTGGCTTTCCGGATTGGAGTTGTCGATCAGGACATTACCATCATGATCCAATACCTTTGTGTACAGGGATGGTTTGTTATATACACCGCCGTTTGCAATGGATGCATAGGCTGCTGTCAGTTCATAGTTGTAAACACCATGGGAAATACCACCAAGAGCAAGAGACTCTACAGCATCGTCTTCGGTAAGTGTGGAAAGACCAAATTTCTCGCAGTATTCAAAACCAAGATTGATACCAATCTTATTCAATGTCTTTACCGCAATGATGTTCATGGACTGTTCGATCGCCTGACGGTATGTTACGGTACCTTTATAGTAATCGCCCCACCAGTTATGAACCTGATGATGTTCCAGGTCGTGCTGATAGTAGTATTCTTCATCAACTTCGGTGGTAGCAAGTGTAAGATCTGCGCTGTCCAATGCCGGAGCGTATACGGCAAGAATCTTGAATGTAGAACCTGCGTTACGGGTAGAACCCTTGTATGCGCGGTTCAGTCCACGGTTGGTTGTCTTTTGTCCACGGCCACCGACAAGAGCTTTGATCTGCCCTGTTTTCTGATCGATGATGGTCAGTGAAGTCTGCGGCTGTGGAGAGAGGTTGACATACTCATCATAGGTCTCGCCATCCTGGAGAAGACTGTTACGGAATGCGTCAATTCTTTCCTGTGCAGCTTCCTGTGATCCGAAGAGAAGTCCTTCATCATCACCGTACTGATCTGCCCCGAATTGTTTCAGGTGTCCGGCACTGTAGTTATCTACCGAGCCATCAGTATGATAGACTGTGAGGGCATAATCAACACCCCAGTCAATATTGGCCGGATAATTGTTGTCATCATTCAATTCTTCATCACAGATGTTCTGCATCGTAAGATTCTGAGTTGAATAAATGGTGAGACCACCGCTGTACAGTGCGTTCTCTGCCTGTGTCTGGGAATATCCAAGTCCGTCTTCTGAGGTGAGATCTTCGATCAGTTGCTCAGACAGGGCATCAACAAAATAAGAGTTGACGGTGTTGGTCTCTTCGATCCGTGTATTTACGTTCTGAATTCTGGAATATACGTCATCTGCCAGTGCTTCATCATGGGCGGCCTGGTCGATCCAGCCCTGATCGAGCATATTATCCAGAACTTTTTGCGGCGGGTTGCGTTGTCTTCCGGATTGGTGATCGGATTGTATCTTCCCGGATTCTGTGTGATTGCGGCGATGGTTGCAGATTCGGAAAGGTTAAGTTCATTGACATCCTTATTAAAATATCTCTGTGCGACTGACTGTACTCCCAGACAGTCCTGACCAAGGTTGATCGTGTTCAGGTAGCTTTCAAGGATTGAATCTTTATCAATTTGCTTTTCAACCTGAATTGCGAGATACTGTTCCTGGATCTTACGTTCCAGCTTTTCTTCAAAAGTGTTTTCATTTACAAAGTCAGGGGAAGACATTGTTCTTGATCAGTTTGCTGGGTAATGGTACTGGCTCCTTCAGAGAAGTTGCCACCATGAGTGATACCAACAACAAAAGCACGGATAATACCTTGAATATCAATACCGTTATGCTTGTAAAAACGGGGGGAGTCTTCGATTGCGACGAATGCATCTGCAGATCCTTCGGGATCTGATCAATCGTCTTATATACACGGTTGGCACCTGCACCGGTGAATTCGGCTATTGTTGTCGTGCCGTCATCTGCAAGTGCGGTGGACGTATAACCCTGTGGTTTGATGCTGTCAGCTGTAATCTCAGGTGCATTATCAATCACATGCTTGATGATAAAGCCACCTCCGATCGCTGCGAGGATACAGCAGACAAAGATACATAATAGAAAACCTTTAAAAAGGCGAACGCCCAGTTTCTTTTTTGTGCATATTCTTTTTCGATGTTATGCGTTTTTGTTTTTTAGAAGCTTTTCGCTTTCCATAATTCATGAATGCTTCCTCCTTCATATTGCAATATTATATCAAACTTGATAATCTAAATAAAGGAAAAATTGAAAACTTCAATGTTCCATTTTACAAAATTAAGAAAATTTCGGAAATATAGGGAAATTGTAACATTTTTGTAATTTTCTTGCATCTGAAGAAATAGATTTGTATACTGGGAATAGTGAAAATATAAGGAAAATGAAGGGAAAAACGCAGACATGCAGGAAGAATACAAAACAGTATACCGGGGAGGAGAAGGGGAAATTGTTGAAAAGAAATCCCGTTTTATCGCAACGGTAAGACCGGTACACTCAGAAGAAGAAGTACTGGCATTTATAGAAGAAGTGAAGAAAAATACTGGGACGCAAGACATAACTGTTTTGCTTATGTGATCGGTGTAACAAATCCAACTCTGAGATGTAGTGATGACGGGGAGCCTGCAGGTACAGCAGGAAAACCGATGCTGGATGTGCTTACAGGGGAAGGTCTTCACGATACGGCGGTTGTTGTGACCAGGTATTTTGGCGGGACGCTTCTGGGAACAGGTGGTCTGGTGCGGGCTTATCAGGGAGCAGTAAAGGAAGGTCTTCAGGCAAGTACTGTGATCACAAAGCGCCTGGGTTACCGGTATGAGATTGGAACGGATTATACCGGACTTGGGAAGATCCAGTATATCCTCGGACAACGGCAGATCAGTGTGCAGGATACACAGTATACGGATAAAGTGCTGATGAAAGTGATTCTGCCTTATGATCAGGAGCAATGTGTGGTTTCCGAGATTACAGAGGGAACAAATGGACAGGCTGTGATCGAAAAAGGAGACAGCTGCTATTTTGCGGAGGATGGAAAAGAAATCCTGGTTTTTGAGGAATAGAACAGGAAAAAGAACCCCTATACAGAACGGAGAATCCGTTCTGTATAGGGGTTTTAATGTCTTAGTATACAGGAGGAACTGCAGACAGCAGGTTCTCTGTATGAGCTTATTGGTTTACTGGAATTCCGGTTCGATCAGACCGTAGGTTCCATTCTTTCTCTTATATACGACATTGACTTCGTCTGTCTCAGCATTGCTGAATACGTAGAAGTTATGTCCGAGAAGTTCCATCTGAATGCAGGCATCCTCCGGGAACATTGGTTTGATGCCGAAACGTTTGGTACGGACGATCTCAATCTCGTCTGACTCTCTTTGCCGAAGTATCGGATTCAATAAATTCCTGACGGAAATCATGTCCGCCCTGCTGTTTTGCAATCAGTTTGGTTTTATACTTTCTGAGCTGACGCTCGATAATTTCTTCTACGAGATCGATGGATACATACATATCATTGCTTACCTGCTCCGAACGGATAATGTTACCTTTCACAGGGATCGTTACCTCGATTTTCTGACGTTCTTTTTCTACACTGAGTGTAACGATAATGTCAGTTTCAGGAGTAAAATACTTTTCCAGTTTTCCTAATTTCTGTTCTACAGCCTGTCTGAGACCAGGTGTGATGTCAATGTTTCTTCCGCTAATGATAAAATTCATACAGCTCAACTCCTTTTTTCTCATATTTCTCATAGTATGTACGGAGATAAGTGCATCTATAAGAGCTTGACCGGCAGGATGTATAGATAGTTTTTATATCCTTCCGGCTATAGCTACATTATACTCTATCATAGGGGAGAGATGCAATGGTAAATGCAAAAAATTATTAAAATTCTGTAAAGAAAACTGAATTATCAGAAAATTCTGTCAATGTATGGAGCGGATTACTTCGATACGACTGATCTTGCCGTTATGCATTTTGGCAACGCGCAGACCAAAATTATCGAAGAATGTACTTGCACCAACACCAATTTCTGTTTTTTCCTGTTCAAATCTTTTAGTGATCACGTCATATAAGGTTTGTTCATCTTCATATGGAATATGGACGTGCAGGATGCTGTTTACAATTCGTGCTTTTGTAGTAGCACGGAAAATAATTTTCTCAGATTCATCAAATTCAATAAAAAGGAACTTTCTGGTTGCAAATAAAAGTGCGATTGAGAGCACACCGATCAGGCTGGATACCGGATTGTTATGTGCCATGATCACCTGTCTGGCGATGGCAAATAACAGCACCTCAAACACAGTGGAAGGCTTGTGCTGATAAAGCATACGGATCAGCTCGACACCAATGATCAGATTGAAACAGGTTTCTACCAGGTCTTCGTAATTTGGATAAATATTCAGATCCGGAACATTTGGCATGGACAGGATCAGCTGGACAAGCAGAATGATGATTCCGGCAGCCAGAACGAATGAAATGATAAATTCCAGAAGTACGGTCAGCTTATGGAGTGTCTGCGTTTAAGTATTTTTTTCATAAAAAATCCCCCTTGTTCGTTGTATACAAAGATTGTAACGGATACAAGGGGGAAGTGTAAAGAAAAAATCTATAGTTTTTACTGGAAATTGCTTCTCTTACGGAGTTTCGGATCCAGAATCTTTTTACGGATACGCAGGCTCTTCGGTGTGACTTCCAGAAGTTCATCGGTATCGATGAAATCAAGTGCTTCTTCCAGACTGAGGATTCTCGGCGGAGTAAGCTTTAAGGCTTCATCAGCACTTGAAGAACGGGTATTGGTAAGGTGTTTGGTCTTACATACATTCAGTTCGATATCATCTGTCTTCGCATTCTGACCGATTACCATACCGGAGTAAACCTTTTCACCAGGTCCGATGAAGAGTGTTCCACGATCCTGTGCGTTGAACAGACCGTAAGCTACAGCTTCACCTGTCTCGAATGCGATCAGGGATCCCTGGCTTCTGTACTGGATATCTCCTTTATACGGAGCGTAGCAGTCAAAGGCTGTGTTCATGATACCGTTACCTTTTGTATCGGTCAGGAATTCTCCACGATAACCGATCAGACCTCTTGACGGGATGGAGAATTCAAGACGGGTGTATCCGCCATTAGACATTCCCATGTTGCGGAGTTCGCCTTTTCTCTGGCTTAATTTATCAATAACTATACCTGTAAATTCATCCGGTACATCAATGTATACGGTTTCCATTGGCTCGAGCTGCTTGCCGTTTTCGTCTTTTTTGTAAAGAACTTCGGCTTTGCTGACTGCGAATTCATAACCTTCACGACGCATGTTTTCAACGAGGACGGAAAGATGAAGCTCTCCACGTCCGGATACCTTGAAGCTGTCTGTGTTGTCTGTCTCTTCAACACGAAGGCTGACGTCTGTATTCAGTTCACGGAACAGACGGTCACGGAGGTGACGGGAAGTGACGAATTTACCCTCCTGTCCTGCAAACGGACTGTCGTTGACAACGAACTGCATTGCGATCGTAGGCTCGGAAATCTTCTGGAATTCGATCGGAACCGGATTGTCCGGCGAACAGATCGTATCACCGATGGAAATATCTGCAATACCGGAGATTGCAACGATAGAACCGATGCCTGCTTCTTTTACTTCTACTTTATTAAGACCATCGAATTCATATAATTTGCTGATTTTTACCTTTTTTCTGTTTGTCCGGATCATGATGGTTTACAACAACTACATCCTGGTTGACAGAAATCGTTCCGTTATCGACTTTTCCAACACCGATACGGCCAACGTATTCATTGTAATCGATTGTGCTGATAAGAACCTGAGTATCTGCATCAGGATCTCCCTCCGGAGCAGGGATGTAATCCAGGATGGTCTCAAACAGAGGAACCATGTCTTTCGGTTCATCGTCGATATTGTAAGTTGCATATCCGTCTCTTGCAGAAGCAAAAAGGAACGGACAGTCAAGCTGTTCGTCGGAAGCGTCCAGATCGATGAGCAGTTCAAGTACTTCATCGATGACTTCATCCGGACGGGCTTCCGGACGGTCGATTTTGTTGATACATACGATAACCGGGAGCTTCAGTGCAAGAGCTTTTTTTCAAAACGAATTTGGTCTGTGGCATGGCACCTTCAAAAGCGTCAACCAGAAGAACCACTCCATTGACCATTTTAAGTACACGTTCTACTTCGCCGCCGAAATCAGCATGTCCTGGTGTGTCGATGATATTGATCTTTGTATTTTTATAAACAACTGCAGTGTTTTTGAAAGAATGGTAATTCCACGTTCACGTTCTAGATCGTTGGAATCCATTACTCGTTCGGCTACTTCCTGATTTTCACGGAAAACACCGCTCTGTTTTAAAAAGTTCATCTACTAATGTTGTTTTACCATGATCAACATGGGCGATGATAGCAATATTTCTAATGTCTTCACGTTTTGTCTTCATATTCTCAAAACCCTTCTTATTACCTATTTAAAGTTACAACCCGTATAGTTTATCACATTTTGAAAAATTTACAAGTAGAAAGAAAAAAATTTGACTTTCTGCAAAAAAAAAAAGAGGTTACTTTTTGTTCTAAAAACTGGAAAAGCTTCATAGATTAGATAGTGATCAAGAGTAAGAACGCGGTAAAATACGCCTGCGAAGAGGAAGGAGATTTACATTATTATGTCAGATAAGATTATTGAAAATAACCAGGTAACGATCATGGGAAAGGTAGCAACTGAATTTTCATTCAGCCATGAGGTCTTTGGAGAAGGCTTTTATATGGTAGAGGTAGAAGTGAAAAGACTGAGCAATTCAGAAGACCGTATTCCGCTGATGATCTCAGAGAGGCTGATCGACGTGACACAGGATTATACCGGAGAGTATATTATGGTGCACGGACAGTTCCGCTCTTACAATCGGCATGAAGAGCAGAAAAACCGTCTGGTATTATCCGTATTTGTACGGGAGATTTCCTTTATGGAAGAAGAACCTGACGGGACAAAGACCAACAGTATCTGGCTGGATGGCTATATCTGCAAGGAACCGATCTACCGGAAGACACCGCTTGGAAGGGAGATTGCAGATCTTTTGCTTGCGGTTAACCGCCCATATGGAAAATCGGATTACATTCCATGTATCTGCTGGGGAGAAATGCAAGATATGCCTCCGGCTTTGAAGTGGGAGAGCATGTACAGCTTCTGGGAAGGATCCAGAGCAGGGAATATGTAAAACGGATTTCAGATACCGAGACAGAAAAGAGGGTTGCTTATGAAGTTTCGGTCAGTAAACTGGAAAAAGACTCTGATTGACAGTGCCTGCATTTAATGCTAAACTTGATTTGATCGTTTAGTATCATAAAGCAACATGTCAGGAGGAATATTATGGCTATATTTACAGGATCAGGAGTGGCACTTGTAACGCCGTTTCATGAGGACGAGAGTATAAATTATGACAAACTGGATGAAATGCTGGACTACCATTGTACACATGGGACCGACAGTATTATCATCTGCGGAACAACAGGTGAATCCTCTACTTTATCAGAAGAAGAGCACATGGAATGCATCAAATTTGCGATCGAGCGTGTCAAGGGAAGAATCCCGGTGATCGCAGGTACCGGTTCCAACAGTACCTACACAACGATCCAGATGTCAAAAAGAGGCAGTAGAAGACGGTGCAGACGGACTGTCTGCTTGTAACACCATATTATAACAAATGTACACAGGACGGACTGATCGCACATTATACCGCTGTTTCAAAAAGAAGCAAAAGCACCAATTATCCTTTACAGTGTGGCGAGCCGTACCGGTGTGAATATTGCTCCGGAGACAGTTGCGGCTTTACATAAAAAAATATAGAGAATATTGTTGCGGTAAAAGAAGCATCAGGCAATATTTCCCAGATTTCAAAGATCATGCAGCTGACAGATGGCAAGATCGATCTGTATTCAGGCAATGATGACCAGATCGTACCGCTCCTTTCTGTTGGAGGAAAGGGTGTCATCTCAGTTCTTGCGAACGTGGCTCCGCAGTATACACATGACATCTGTGCAAAGTTCTTTGAAGGAGATGTCAAGGGAAGCTGTAAGATGCGGCTGGATGCGATTCCGCTGATCGAGAAGTTATTCTGTGAAGTGAATCCGATTCCGGTTAAAAAGGCTTTAAATCTGATGGGATGGCAGGCAGGTCCTTTGCGTATGCCTTTGACAGAGATGACAGAAGCACATACAGCACAGCTTGCAAAAAAGAACTGGAAGCATTTGGAATTAAACTGGCATAATAAAGGGTCAGATTATAGAGAAAAAGGGACTGACTGGAGTATCCATCAGTTCCTTTTTGTGCTATACAGGAATTTGTGAAAAGATACACAAGAAAATGGAGATAACAAGGAGGAATACAAAATGGTTAAGGCAATTATGCATGGATGTAACGGAAAAATGGGACAGGTGATCTCGGGACTTGTAAAGGAGGATGATGTGATCGAGATCGTGGCAGGTATTGATAAATTCACCGGAATCGAGAATCCGTACCCGGTATTTACAAGCCTTGCAGAGTGTGATGTGCAGGCAGATGTTGTGATTGATTTCTCAAACAAAGTAACAGTTGATGAGCTCCTGGATGTATGTGTGGAGAAAACTCTTCCGGTTGTTCTTTGCACAACAGGACTTTCTGAGGAACAGCTTGCAAAGGTGAAAGAAGCAGGAGAAAAAGTTGCGGTTCTCCGTTCTGCAAATATGTCACTGGGAGTCAATCTTCTGATGAAGCTTTTAAAGGATGCACAAAGGTTCTTGCTCCGGCAGGCTTTGATATTGAAATTGTAGAAAAACATCATAATCAGAAAGTTGATGCTCCAAGTGGAACAGCGATCGCACTTGCAGATTCGATTAATGAAGCGATGGCTGACCAGTATGTATACAATTATGACCGCGACCATGAACGAAAAAAACGTGAGAAAAACGCAATCGGGATCGTTGCAGTACGTGGAGGTACGATCGTTGGACAGCATGACGTCATCTTTGCGGGGGCAGATGAAGTGATCGAATTCCACCACACTGCATATTCAAAAGCAATTTTTGGAAAAGGTGCAGTTGAAGTCGCCAAATTCCTGGCTGGAAAACCGGCAGGAATGTACGATATGAGTGATGTGATCGGACTGTAAGCAGAAAAAGTTTTTTATACAAGAGGGAGGAAGTTATGAAAGCATTAGAGGAGAAATATCTGGAAGGGCTGTCGGAATTATTTCCATCAATCGCAGCTGCGTCCACAGAAATTATTAACTTACAGGCAATCGTGAATCTTCCAAAAGGAACGGAACATTTTCTGACCGATATACGGAGAATATGAAGCGTTTGCACATGTGCTGAAGAACGGATCGGGTTCGGTAAAGCGCAAGGTCGATGATGTATTTGCAAACACAATGAGCAGCCGGGACAAGCAGACACTGGCAACCTTGATCTACTATCCACGGGAGAAGATGGAGCGGATCCGGGAAGAAGAACAGAATATGGATGACTGGTACAAGATCATGCTGTACCGTCTGATCGAGGTAGCAAAACGTTCGGCGAGCAAATATACCAGATCGAAGGTCAGAAAAGCACTCCCGAAGGATTTTGCATATGTGATCGAGGAACTGATCACAGAAAAGTCAGGAATGACAGATAAGGAATCATATTATAATTCGATCATCAGTACAATTATCCAGATCGGAAGAGCGGAGGAATTTATTGTAGCCTTGTGTGAACTGATCCAGCGTCTGGTTGTGGATCACCTGCATATTGTCGGTGATATTTACGACAGAGGCTCCGGGACCGCATCTGATCATGGACAAGCTGATGGAGTATCATTCGGTGGACATCCAGTGGGGGAATCATGATATCCTGTGGATGGGAGCGGCAGCAGGGGCAGAAATGCTGTATTGCGAATGTAATCCGTATCTGTGCCCGCTATGGGAATCTGGATATTCTGGAGGATGGATATGGGATCAATCTGCTTCCACTTGCAACTTTCGCGTGGAAACAGTATGCAAAAGATCCCTGTGAATGCTTTTTTATTAAAAGGGCAGGACAACTGCAAACCACAGGAGATGGAACTGAATATGAAAATGCACAAGGCAATTTCTGTTATCCAGTTCAAAGTAGAAGGACAGGCAAGCAGAGCTTTATCCGGAATTTGGTTTCAGAGAAGAAACTTTCTGGATAAGATCAACTACGAGGAAGGGACTATAACGATAGGAGGAAAAAAAATCTATCAGCTTCTGGATGATTATTTTCCGACAATAGATCCGAAGAATCCATATCAGCTTTCAGCTGAAGAAGAAGAGATCATGAACCGCCTGGTAAAAGCGTTCCAGAGCTGTGAAAAATTGCAGAGGCATATGCGTTTCCTTTTTGAACAAAGGAAGTCTTTACAAGATTTACAATTCCAATCTGCTGTATCACGGCTGTGTTCCACTGAATGATGACGGATCACTCAGAAAGGTAAAGATATACGGTAAAAGCTATCAGGGAAGGACACTTTATGATGTGATGGAGTCCTATGTGAGAAAAGGATTTTTGCGGTAGAACCGGATGAAAAGAAAAAAAGGGCGTGACCTGATGTGGTATATCTGGCAGGGTGCGAATTCTCCTCTTTTCGGCAAGGATAAAATGGCGACCTTTGAGCGTTATTTCCTTGCAGAAAAGGAGCTGTGGAAAGAGAAAAAGAATGCGTATTATCTTCTTCTTGAAGATGAAAATGTGATGAACGGAATTCTGGATGAATTTGGCCTGGACAGAGAAATTTCCCATATAATCAACGGACATGTTCCGGTGAAAACGAAAAATGGAGAGAATCCGGTCAAATGTGGTGGAAAAGTGCTTGTTATTGATGGCGGATTTTCAAAAAGCGTACCAGAAAGAAACCGGAATTGCGGGATATACGCTGATCTATAATTCCTACGGTCTGGTGCTTGCGGCGCATGAACCGTTTGAATCGACGGAGGCAGCTATTGAAAAAGAAAGAGATATCCATTCGGACAGTGTGATCGTAAAACGGACACTCGAACGCAAGACGGTAGGAGATACTGATGTTGGAAAAGTACTGAAGGAACGGATCGCGGATCTGGAGGCATTGCTGGACGCTTACAGAAGTGGTCAGATCATCGAAAAAATTTAAAAATAAGTATAAAAATCCTTTTTCTGCGGATAGTAATAGTACAAGTATTTTACAGAAAAAGGAGAATTACAACATGCAATATCTAAGAAGAATGGTTCTGGTTTTTACCTGTGTGATGCTGATGGGAGGAATTACGGCGTGTGGAAATGGTGATAACGCGCAAATCCGGATACGAATACCGGTGGGACGAATCAGAATGGAACGGTAAATGATGTCACAAACGATATCGGAGATGGTGTTGAGGATGCAGTAGATGATGTGGAAGACGGAGTCGATGATATGACCAGAAACAGGACAGAGGACCGGAATGTAAATGATAATCATACAATAGATGGTCAGGAATAGGGAAAAAGGCAAGACTTTGCGGAAAAAGTCTTGCCTTTTTTACAGACAAAAGGTAGTAAAATGTCCGTGGGTGTGATACAATATGACGGTATGTAAAGACGAGATCAACAGAAAAGCGGAGGACTTCATGAAATTTCGACCATGTATAGATATTCATAATGGTGCAGTCAAGCAGATTGTGGGTGGCAGCCTGAAAGATGCGGGAAATGCAGCGGTAGAAAATTACATATCCAGACAGGATGCAGATTATTATGCGACAATGTATAAGAAAGATGGACTTACCGGAGGACACATTATTTTGCTGAATCCGCCGGCATCGGAATACTATGATGCGACAAAGGCACAGGCACTGAAAGCACTACATGCCTATCCGGGCGGAATGCAGATCGGCGGAGGAATTACTGCAGAAAATGCCGCAGAGTATCTGGAGGAAGGGGCAAAGTCATGTGATCGTTACATCCTATGTATTTCAGAATGGACAAGTGCGGTATGACCGGCTGGGCACCGCTGAAAAAGGCAGTAGGAAAGAGCATCTGGTACTGGATCTCAGGCGCCGGAGGCGCGAGAACAGTTATTATATTGTAACCAACAGATGGCAGACATTTACCGAGCTCAGACTGATACCGGAGATTCCTGGAAGAGCTGTCGGATGGTGTGATGAATTTCTGGTTCACGGGGTTGATGTAGAAGGAAAAAGCATCTGGTACAGAGGAGGATCTGGTCAGGATGCTTGCGGCGTGGAACGGACTTCCGATCACCTATGCCGGTGGAATTGGAAGCATGGAGGATCTGCGGGAGTTTGCACGGATCAGCGGGGGAAAACTGGACTATACGATCGGCAGTGCACTGGATCTTTTGGCGGTAAGATCCCGTATGCCGATGGGAATAAATTGAATAAAAGATATTTGGAACGCACAGCGAACATGAATTGAAGGAGCTTAATAAAATGGGTGAAAGAAAAGACGAAAGAATTCAAGGAGAGGCTTGCAAAAAAGGAGAGACACTGGACGATCTTCTTCCGGAAGCGTTTGCTGTTGTAAGAGAGGCAGCTGTCCGTGTACTTGGAATGCGCCACTACCGTGTACAGATGGTCGGGGGTATCATCCTGCATCAGGGACGTATTGCCGAGATGAAGACCGGTGAAGGTAAAACACTTGTATCTACACTGCCGGCATACTTAAATGCACTGACCGGAGAAGGGGTGCATATTGTAACAGTCAACGACTATCTGGCAAAGCGTGATGCTGAATGGATGGGACAGGTTCATGAGTTCCTGGGACTGACTGTCGGAGTTGTTCTGAACCAGATGGATAATGATGAACGACGTGCGGCGTATAATTGCGATATCACTTATGTGACGAATAATGAACTTGGTTTCGATTACCTCCGTGATAACATGGTTATCTACAAAGAACAGCTGGTACAGCGCGGTATGAAATTATGCACTTATCGACGAGGTGGATTCCGTATTGATCGATGAGGCAAGAACTCCTCTTATCATTTCCGGACAGAGCGGAAAGTCAACCAGACTTTACGAAGCATGTGATGTTCTGGCAAGACAGCTGGAGAGAGGTGAAGCAAGCGGGGAATTCTCTAAGATGAACGCCATTATGGGAGAAGAGATTGAAGAGACGGGAGACTTTATTGTTAACGAGAAAGAGAAGAATATCAACCTTACCGAAGAGTGGTGTGAAGAAGGTAGAGAAGTTCTTCCATATTGAAAACCTTGCGGATTCTGAGAACCTGGAGATTCAGCACAATATTATCCTTGCTCTTCGAGCCCACAATCTGATGTTCCGCGACAAAGATTATGTGGTAAAAAGATGACGAGGTACTGATCGTAGATGAATTTACCGGACGTATTATGCCGGGCCGCCGTTATTCAGACGGACTGCATCAGGCAATTGAGGCGAAGGAGCATGTAAAGGTTAAGAGAGAGAAAAGTAAGACATTAGCTACCATTACATTCCAGAATTTGTTTAATAAATATGAGAAGAAATCCGGTATGACAGGTACAGCCCTCACAGAGGAACAGGAGTTCCGTGATATTTACGGAATGGACGTTATTGAGATTCCGACGAATGTTCCGGTACAGAGAATTGACCTGGAGGATGCCGTTTACAAACAAAGAAAGAGAAATTTAACGCGGTTATTGATGCTATCTGTGAAGCGCATGAAAAAGAACAGCCGGTTCTGGTTGGTACGATTACGATCGAAACTTCCGAGCTCCTCAGTAAGATGCTACAGTAAACGTCGGCGTAAAACATAATGTATTGAATGCGAAGTTCCACGAACTGGAGGCTGAGATCGTAGCAGGTGCCGGACAGCATGGAGCAGTTACGATCGCGACAAACATGGCAGGCCGTGGTACGGATATCAAGCTTGATGAAGAATCAAGAGCGCCGGCGGACTGAAGATCATCGGTACAGAACGTCATGAATCTCGTCGTATTGACAATCAGTTGCGTGGACGTGCCGGACGTCAGGGAGATCCGGGAGAATCCAGATTCTATATTTCCCTGGAAGATGATCTGATGAGATTGTTCGGATCAGAGAGACTGATGAATGTCTTTAAGCAAGCTTGGTGTGGAAGACGGCGAACAGATCGAGCATAAGATGCTTTCCAGTGCGATTGAAAAAGCACAGGAGAAGATAGAAAGCAACAACTTTGGAATTCGTAAAAACCTGCTGGAATATGACCAGGTAATGAACGAACAGAGAGAGATCATCTACGATGAAAGACGCAGAGTCCTTGACGGTGAGAATATGAGAGATTCTATCTTCCATATGATCACAGACTTTGTGGAAAATACTGTCGATGCCAATCTTTCTGAGGAACAGGATTTTGAAGAATGGGAACTTGGAGCAATGAACCGTGAACTTCTGGATGTGATTCCAACGCTTCCGCCGGTTACGGAGGAGGATGCAAAGGATAAAGAGCCAAAGAGATCAAGCATCTCCTGAAAGAACGTGCTTTGCAAACGCATACGAAGAAAAAAAAAGAAGCACAGTTCCCGGAAGCAGAGCATCTGCGTGAGGTGGAGCGTGTGTTCCTTCTGCGTGTGATCGATGCAAAATGGATGGATCATATTGATGATATGGACCAGTTACGTCAGGGAATCGGTCTTCAGGCTTACGGACAGAGAGATCCTCTGGTTGAATACAAGATGCTCGGCTATGATATGTTCGGTGAAATGACACGTGCAATCGAAGTGGATACAGTCAGACTTCTCTTCCATGTCAATGTAGAACAGAAGGTGGAAAGAGAACAGGTTGCAAAAGTGACCGGTACCAATAAAGATGACAGTGTTGCAAAGGGCCAAAGGTACGTGCCGAGAAAAAGATATATCAAATGATCCATGCCCATGTGGAAGTGGTAAGAAATACAAACAGTGCTGTGGAAGAAAAATAAATACGACTGTTTGGATTTTTATATAATTTTATGAGATTTGAGGTGATACAGTGGTTGAATTAGACGGATTTAAGCAGACATTAAATGCGTATGAAGAACCCCCTGAAGGAAATGAGGGATTCACTTTGACCTGGCAGGCAAAGAAAAACGGATTGAAGAGCTGGAAAGAAAGATAGAAGAACCGGGATTCTGGGACAAGACAGAGCTTTCGCAGAAGGATTATGAAGGAACTCCGGAAAATGCAGGACTGTGTGAAGGAGGTGGGATCTGGAAAGTTCATATGAAGATATCAATGCACTGATCGAACTTACGGAAGAGGAAGAAGACCGGGAGATGATCAAAGAGATCCAGCGTGAGATCGCTAAATTTGAAAAAAGAATTTGAAGATCTCAGGATCCGGACGCTTCTTTCGGGAGAATATGATTCCTGCAATGCAATCGTGACACTGCATGCAGGAGCCGGAGGAACAGACAGCTGTGACTGGGCAAATATGCTGTATCGTATGTATACAAGATATGCACAGTCAAAGGATTTCAGATAACCGTGCTGGACTATCAGGATGGAGATATTACCGGACTGAAAGGAATCACGTTTGAAGTAACGGGAGATAATGCATATGGCTATTTTCAGTCAGAAAAGGGAGTGCACCGTCTGGTGCGTATTTCTCCGTTCAATTCAGCAGGCAAGAGGCAGACATCTTTTGCATCCTGTGATGTGATACCGGATATTGAAGATGATATTGACATTGAGCTGAATGACGATGACCTGCGGATCGATACCTACCGTTCGAGCGGAGCCGGAGGACAGCATATCAACAAGACTTCGTCTGCGGTGCGGATCACGCATCTTCCGACAGGAATCGTAGTGCAGTGCCAGAATGAACGTTCGCGACTTTTTTAATAAGGACAAAGCGATGCAGATGTTGAAAGCCAAGCTGTATCTTTTGAAAAGCAGGAGCAGGAAGAAAAGGTATCCGGCATCCGGGGAAGTTCAGGATATCAATTTTGGAAGCCAGATCCGATCCTATATTTTACATCCTTACAATCTGGTCAAGGATCACCGTACCGGTGAAGAGACCGGAAATGTAAGCGCAGTTCTGGATGGGGAGCTGGATCCATTTATCAATGCTTATCTGAAACAGAGGAGTAACAATGGATAATACAAAGTACTATGTGGTAAAGAAAAAAGCAGTGCCGGAGGTGCTCATAAAGGTTGTCGAGACAAAGAGACTGCTCGCAACCAGACGTGGAATGACTATTCAGGAAGCGACAGAAGAGATCGGTATCAGCAGAAGTTCTTTCTATAAATATAAGGATGATATTTTCCCATTTCACGAAAATGAAAAAGGAAGGACTGTTACGATGGTTATTCAGCTTGATGATACACCGGGGGTTATGGCAGAGCTTTTAAACGCGGTGGCAAGGTATCAGGCGAATATCCTGACGATTCACCAGAGTATTCCGATCAACGGGGTGGCAACACTGACGCTCAGTGTGGAGGTGTTGCAGACAACGAAGAATCTGTCGGAGATGGTGGAAGAGATTGAACAGCATTCAGGTGTGCATTATTTGAAAATCGTAGGCAGGGAGTAGACAAAAGATGAAGATTGCAGTATTGGGTTATGGTACCGTAGGTTCTGGTGTGGTAGAGGTTCTGGATGTAAATCAGAAGCTGATCGCGACACGGGCAAAAAGAAGAAATTGAAGTTAAATATGTGCTGGATCTGAGGGATTTCCGGGAGATAAGATCCAGGAAAAGATTGTTCATGATTATGAGATTATCCTGAATGATCCGGAGATTGGAATTGTAGTAGAAGTGATGGGCGGTGTGGAACCGGCGAATACCTTTGTCAGAAAAGCGCTGGAAGCAGGAAAAAGTGTCGTGACATCCAATAAGGCGTTGGTTGCCAGCATGGATCCGCACTTCTTAAAACAGCGCGGGAAAAGAATGTGAATTTCCTTTTTTGAAGCAAGTGTGGGAGGGGGGATTCCAATCCTCCGGGCACTTGGATCATCCCTGACAGGTGATGAGATCGAAGAAATCGCAGGAATCCTGAACGGAACAACCAATTACATGATGACCAGGATGTTCTACGAGGGAGCGAACTATGAAGAGGTTCTCCGTGAAGCACAGAAGAATGGATTTGCAGAGGCAGATCCGACTGCTGATGTGGAAGGACAGGATGCATGCCGGAAGATCGCGATCCTTGCATCGATCATCTCAGGAAAATACGTGGATTTTGAAGAAATTTATACCGAAGGTATTACAAAAATCACAACAGAAGATATGCAGTATGCAAAGGCTCTGGGAATGAATATCAAACTTCTTGCTGAATGTAAGCATGTGGACGGAACTCTTTATGCGGGAGTTGCACCGGTGCTTCTTCATGCAGAACATCCGCTTTACAGTGTGAATGGTGTATTTAATGCCGTATTTGTAAAGGGGAATATGCTGGGAGATGCGATGTTCTACGGAAGTGGGGCAGGAAAGCTTCCGACTGCGAGTGCGGTTGTGGCTGACATTGTGGCAGTTGTACAGAATCAGGGCAGAGATATCATGAATTTCTGGAGCGAAGAAAAAGCTTACATTGGAAGACAGAAGCAAGACCAGCAAGAAGTTCCTGGTGCGAATCCGTGGAAATGAGGATGCGCTCAAAGAACGAATCGGCAATGATTTTGGTGAAGTAAGATTTGTAGAGGCAGGAGTCAATGGAGAATTCGGTTTTGTCACACCGGTGATGACCGAGGGAGAATACGAGGAAAAAGCAAAAGCTTATCCGGAAATCCTGCATATGATAAGAGTAGAAGAAGAAGTCTAAAAATGCAGGAACTGTAGGAGGAAATTATGCTGGTAGTTAAGAAATTTGGCGGCAGTTCGGTTGCAGATAAAGAGAGGATCTTTAATGTGGCAAGACGCGCGCAGAAGAGTATCAGATGGGGAATGATGTGATCGTTGTTCTTTCCGCAATGGGAGATACAACAGATGAACTGCTTGAGAAGGCGACTGAGATCAATCCGTATCCATCAAAACGAGAACTTGATATGCTCCTTACCACGGGAGAGCAGGTATCTGTGGCACTGATGGCAATGGCACTTCAGTTTTTGAATGTTCCGGCAATCTCGCTGAATGCATTCCAGGTAAAGATGCATTCTACGGCGCGGAACGGAAATGCAAGATTTAAAAGAGTGGATACAGACCGTATCACCCATGAACTGGAGAACCGTAAGGTCGTGATCGTAACCGGATTCCAGGGAGTCAACCATTATGGAGACTATACCACACTTGGAAGAGGTGGATCCGATACGACAGCTGTGGCACTTGCGGTACGCAATGCATGCAGACAAATGCGAGATTTATACAGACGTAGACGGTGTTTACACTGCAGACCCGAGAGTGGTACCGAATGCGCGCAAAATCGAAGAGATCACCTACGATGAGATGCTGGAGCTTGCAACATCAGGGGCAAAGGTTTTACATAATCGTTCTGTAGAGATGGCGAAAAAAAATACGGGGTTGAGCTGGTTGTACGATCCAGCCTGAACACAGAAGAAGGAACCCTGGTCAAGGAGGTAGCAAAGGTGGAAAAAATGTTAATTACCGGCGTTGCGGCAGATAAAAAATACAGCGAGAATTTCAGTAATGGGTGTAGAAGACAAACCAGGTACTGCATTTAAGATTTTCAATACACTTGCAAAACATAATATTAACGTAGATATTATTCTTCAGTCAGTTGGACGTGACGGAACAAAAGACATTACGTTTACTGTATCACAGGATGATCTTAAAGAGGCAATGGAAGTTATGGAAGCCAGAAAAGAAGCCCTTACGATCAAAGAGATGAATTACAACGAAAAAGTTGCAAAGGTATCGATCGTAGGAGCTGGAATGCTCAGCAATCCGGGCGTTCTTTGCGACCATGTTTGAGTCACTTAGCAATTCCAATATCAATATCAATATGATTTCTACATCAGAGATCCGTATCACGGTTCTGATCGATGAAAAAGATGCAGACCGTGCACTGGTTGCAATCCATGACGGATTTGGTCTGGAAGACTAATAAAAAAGAATGTGGTCGCAAATGTACCGGATGGAGCATTTGCGGAAGAAAAAGGATTGGGAAATTTCTCAATCCTTTTTCTGACTCAGTGTACTGTTATGATATTTGCTGGAAAAGGTGACATCCTCACCAAACCAGTCCGGCGGGGTAAAGGAATTTGCCTCTTCTTCGGAAGAAAATTCGACTTCGGCAAGGAGAAGAGGGGAGAGATCACCGGCGAAGACGTCAAGCTCGATCGCGAGATGATCTCCGTAAGGGATGCAGTAGCGTTCTTTTGTGATAATGCGCCCGTCTGCCTTTTTCGCGCAGATGGCAGTAGGCTTCCTCGGTAAGAGGAAGATTATGTTCTTCACGCATCATCAGACCTTTGGATTTGTAGGTCAGGATGTAGTCATCAGCATCTCTGCGGACACGGACAACCGGTTCGGTGCATAGATAAGCCTGCTCAAGTGTGCGGTGCGGATAAGCTTCAAGGTGATCCGGAAGCTTATGAATCAGATATTTGCGTTCAATTTCCATGGGAAAGCCCTCCTTATACATTCATTAACAGTATAGCGGAGTTTTTCAGGGGAGACAAGGCAGAAAGTTGCCATTTTTGCAGGCTTCTGTTACAATGGGGAACATCAGGAAAAAAAGAAAGGATGGACAAGATTATGAATGAAGTATGTGTATTTCTTGCAGATGGATTTGAAGAGATTGAAGGTCTTACGGTCGTTGATCTTTTAAGAAGAGCCGGGATCGAGACCAGAACCGTTTCCATCATGGGACAGGAAGAAATCAAGGGGGCACACGGAATTATAGTAAAAGCAGACAGCTTGTTTGAAAATACAGATTTTTCAGAGGTGAAGATGCTGGTGCTTCCGGGGGGGGGATGCCGGGAACAATCCATTTAAAAGAACACAAAGGTCTTGAAGAGCTGATCCTAAAACATAATGAAGAAAAAAATATCTGGCTGCAATCTGTGCGGCACCGACCGTATTTGGCGGAATGGGAATCCTGAAAGGAAAGAAGGCAATCTGCTATCCGGGAATGGAAGAAGGACTTATCGGAGCGGAAGTTACCTGTCAGCCGGCAGTGACAGATGGACATATCACAACCAGCCGGGGACTTGGAACCGCGATCGATTTTGCACTTGCGCTGATCAGCGAGCTGCGGGATAAAGAAAGCGCAGATACCATTTCAAAGCAGGTAGTCTATGAACGGTAGTTTCTGGAAAAAAGAGAAAAAGCAGGCAGTGTGTTTCTGGCAGTGCTTTGACTGACTACACTGCTTGCCGGATGTGGGATCAATGAAGGAAAGGCGGAAAAATATGTGCAGGCGAACCTGGATCTGACTTTTCAGGGACAAACCCAGGAAGCAAAAGAAATCCTCGGAGCATCAGACAGTGATCTGAAAAGGTCTATGAGAACGGGATCAATGCTTTTGTCCAGGACTGTCTGCTAAATGGTGTGGAGACGGAAAATGACTTTTCTGAGACATATGGTGTATTGATTAAAGAGATCTTTAGTTCCGCCCGTTATCAGGTAAGTGGTGTAAAAAAAAGACGGGGAGTAAGACCTGTGAGGTGACGGTAAAAGTACCAGCCGGTGGATGTATTTACCCGCTTCATGCCGAAGCTGAAGGAAGAGTCCGAGAAGATCCAGGCAGACAAAGATGCAGGAAAGTACAGTGGAACAGATGAAGAAATCAAAGAGGCAATGGTGCTGGATTACATGACCGGTGCATACAGTCTTTTAAGAAGTTCTTATCTTGATATGCAGTATGGAGAGAAGCAGGAATATACCTTTACCGTGACGCAAAAAGGGCGGAATACCTGGTCGATCGGTGATGAGGAATTAAATGGCTTTATAGAACGAATTTTAGAGCTTGATAAACTGTAGAAGTTGTGCTATACTTGTAAATGATTGTAATGTAGATAAGTCTGTCGACTTTTTGCATATGTAAATTTAGGGAGGAAATGGTAATGAGTTTACAGGTAGAAAAATTAGAAAAAAATATGGCGAAACTCACAATCGAAGTTTCTGCTGATGAATTAGAAAAAGCACTTCAGAACGCATACCAGAAACAGAAAAGCAGAATTAATGTTCCTGGATTCCGTAAAGGAAAAGTTCCGCGCCAGCTCATCGAAAAGATGTACGGACCGGAAATCTTCTATGATGATGCAAGCAAACGCTCTGATTCCGGAAGCATATTCAAAAGCATACGATGAAAGCGGACTTGAGATCGTATCTCAGCCGAAGATCGATGTAACACAGATCGAAAAAGGAAAACCGTTCATCTTCACAGCTGAAGTAGCTACAAAGCCGGAAGTAGAACTTGGCGAATACAAAGGAATCGAAGTTCCGAAATATTCTAACCGCGTAACACAGAAAGAAGTAGACGCTAAGATCCAGGAAGAAAGCAGAAAAGAACGCAAGAACAATCACAGTAGAAGGACGTCCGGTACAGGATAAAGACGAAGTTGTCCTTGATTTTGAAGGATTTGTAGACGGAGAAGCTTTTGAAGGTGGAAAAGGAGAAAACTATCCGCTGACAATCGGTTCAGGATCATTCATCCCTGGATTCGAAGAACAGCTGATCGGTGCAGAAGCTGAGAAAGAAGTAGAAGTAAAAGTTACTTTCCCAGAAGATTACCATGCAGAAGACCTAAAAGGAAAAGAAGCTGTATTCAAATGCACAGTTCATGAGATCAAAGCAAAAAGAACTTCCGGAGCTTGATGATGAATTTGCTTCAGAAGTATCAGAATTCGATACTCTTGATGAATTAAAAACTGATATCAAAGCTAAGATCAAAGAGCAGAAAGTAAACGATGGCAAGAGAGCACAGGAAGATGCAGGCTGTAGATGCGATCATCGAATCAGCTAAGATGGATCTTCCGGAAGCTATGGTTGATACACAGGCAAGACAGATGCTTGATGAATTCGCTCAGAGAATGCAGCAGCAGGGACTGACTCTTGACCAGTACATGCAGTTCACAGGCATGACAGCTGACAAGATGATGGATGAACTTCGTCCACAGGCTGAGAAGAGAATCAAGACAAGACTTGTTCTTGAAGCAATTGCAAAAGCAGAAAACATCGAAATCACAGATGAAAAAATTAGACGAAGAGATCGCTAAGATGGCAGAAGCTTACCAGATGGAAGCTGACAAGCTTAAGAGCTTTATGGGCGACAAAGAAAAAAGAACAGATGAAGCAGGATATGGCAGTTCAGGAAGCAATTACATTTGTAGTTGACAATGCCGTAGAAAAATAAGTATCTGTTTCATATTTTAATATAGCAGGAGGAGCATGTTACATGAGTAGTTTAGTACCTTATGTCGTTGAACAGACAAGCCGTGGAGAACGCTCTTACGACATTTATTCAAGACTTTTAAAAGACAGAATCATTTTCTTGGATACCGAAGTGAATGATGCATCAGCGAGCCTGATCGTAGCGCAGCTGCTGTTTCTGGAAGCAGAAGATCCGGAAAAGGATATCCAGTTTTATATTAACAGTCCTGGCGGATCAATTTCAGCAGGTATGTCGATCTACGACACTATGAATTACATCAAATGTGACGTCTCTACGATGTGTATGGGAATGGCCGCAAGTATGGGGAGCCTTCCTTCTCGCAGGCGGAGCAAAGGGAAAAGAGATATGCCCTTCCGAATGCAGAGATCATGATTCACCAGCCTTCAGGCGGTGCACAGGGTCAGGCAACCGAGATTGAGATCAATGCACAGCATATTCTGAAGATCAGAGAAAGAATGAACAGATTGATGGCAGCAAATACAGGTCAGAGTTATGAGACAATTTGTGCAGATACGGAAAGAGATAACTGGAAGACTGCCGAAGAAGCTTTGGCATATGGATTGATTGATAAGGTTATTACAAGCCGTTAACGGGAAAAGGGAATGTCCTTATTGGGACATTCCCTTTACGTAAAAAGTGCGAGGTAAGAATATGGCAGGAAAATATGAAGAAATCGTAAGATGTTCTTTTTTGCAATAAACCACAGAGTCAGGTACGCAAGATGATCGCCGGACCAAATGGGGTGTTTATCTGTGACCAGTGTGTGGATGTATGTACTGAGATCATTGAAGATGAACTTGGTTATGAAGAAGAAAATGCATATGATGATATCAATCTTCTGAAACCGGAAGAAATCAAGGCATTTCTGGATGATTATGTGATCGGACAGGACGAAGCAAAGAAAGTACTTTCTGTTGCGGTATATAATCACTATAAGCGTATTATGGCAGAAAAAGATCTGGGCGTGGAGCTTCAGAAGAGTAATATCCTGATGGTAGGACCGACAGGATGCGGTAAGACTTTTCTGGCACAGTCTCTCGCAAAAATTCTGAATGTACCGTTTGCAATTGCAGATGCAACTGCGCTTACAGAAGCGGGATATGTCGGAGAAGATGTAGAGAATATTCTTCTTAAGATCATTCAGGCAAAGCAGATGGTGATATTGAACGTGCAGAGCACGGAATCATTTATATCGATGAGATTGACAAAATCACAAGAAAATCTGAGAATCCGTCGATTACCCGTGATGTATCAGGAGAAGTTGTTCAGCAGGCACTTCTGAAGATCCTTGAAGGTACAATCGCAAATGTACCGCCACAGGGTGGACGTAAGCATCCGCATCAGGAGATGATCCAGATTGATACCACCAATATTTTATTTATCTGCGGAGGCGCATTTGAGGGACTGGATAAGATCATAGAGAACAGAATAGATAAGAAATCCATTGGATTTGAGGCACAGATCGCAGAGCTGTCATGAGGAAGATATCGACCGGCTTCTGCAAAGAGATTCTTCCACAGGATCTTGTGAAGTTCGGACTGATCCCGGAACTTGTCGGACGTGTGCCGGTAACTGTATCCCTGGAACTTCTGGATAAGGAAGATCTGATCCGCATTCTGACGGAACCAAAGAATGCGATTGTAAAACAGTACCAGAAGCTTCTGGAGCTGGATGATGTGGAACTGGAATTCGACAAAGAGGCGCTGGAGGCGATTGCTGAGACTTCCCTGAAGCGTAAGACAGGAGCCAGAGGACTCCGTGCGATCATGGAAAATGTAATGATGGATATCATGTATAAAGCACCGTCTGACGAGAATCTGAAATACTGTCTTGTGACAAAAGAGGCAGTACTTGGGGAGAAAGCACCGAGTACAGAAAAGATCGAAGCAAGACCGGAAAGTGCATAAGAAAATCAGACGTATGGAAATGGGTGCTGACGGTTAAGACCAGAAGCATCCATTTTTATTTAACAGGAGAAAAACTATATGAACAGAACAGAAAGTCTGCCAATGGTTGCCCTGCGGGGAATGACAATTCTGCCGGAGATGGTGGCACATTTTGACATCAGCCGGGAACGCTCGATTGAAGCGGTTCAGGAAGCGATGGCAAGCGACCAGAAGATTTTTTTGCTGACACAGAAAGATGTGGAAGTGGAAAATCCGGGAGAAGCAGATCTCTACCGTGTGGGAACAGTTGCGACAGTAAAACAGATCATCAAACTGCCAAAACAGATTCTGCGGGTGCTTGTATCAGCAGAAGAACGGGCGGTTTTAAATACAATAGAATTTGCAGATCCGTATCTTCGGGCAAATATTACGATCCCGGAAGAGAGTGATCCGGATATTGCAGGCGAGATCAACCGGGAAGCGATGACGCGGGGACTTCGGGATCTGTATCTGGATTATGCGCGAGAATGTCGAAGATCACAAAAGATATGGTAAACCAGATCAAAGAGATCACGGAATTGAAAAAGATGGTGAATCAGGTGGCGCGAATATGCCTCTGGATTACCGGGAATTGCAGGAAATCCTGGAAGAACTTGATTTTGACAGACGTTATGAGCTTATTTCCTTTAAGTTGGTCAATGAGATGCAGATCATGAACATCCGCGATGAGATCCAGATGAAGGTGAAAGAGCGTGTGGATAAGCATCAGAGAGAATATATCCTGCGCGAACAGTTGAAGCTGATCCGAGAAGAGCTTGGTGAGGATACTACAATTTCCGATGCGGAGGAATTTGCACAGAAGACAGAAGCGCTGGATGCACCGGATGAGGTAAAAGAAAAGCTGAATAAAGAGATCAGCAGATTTAAAAATTCCATGCAGAGTCCGGCAGAAGCGGGCGTGATCCGTACATATATTGAAACCATGCTGGAAATGCCATGGAATAAGCGGGCCGAGGATTTTACAGACATTGCATATGCGAAAGAGCTTCTGGAAGCAGAACATTACGGACTGGAAGAGGTGAAAGAACGTGTGCTGGAGTTTCTGGCAGTACGTGCGCTTACGAAAAAAGGAGACAGCCCGATCATTTGTCTGGTAGGTCCTCCGGGAACCGGAAAGACATCCATTGCAAGATCACTTGCAAAAGCACTGAAAACCGTATGTGAGAATTTCGCTTGGCGGTGTCCGTGATGAAGCAGAAATCCGCGGTCACAGAAAGACCTATGTAGGTGCAATGCCGGGACGGATCGCAAACGGTATTAAGAGCGCCGGGGTAAAGAACCCGCTGCTCCTTCTGGATGAGATTGATAAAGTCAGCAATGATTATAAAGGGGATACCTTTTCTGCACTTCTGGAGGTGTTGGACAGTGAACAGAACAACCGTTTCCGTGATCATTATCTGGAAGTCCCGGTCGATCTGTCTGAGGTGACATTTGTAACGACGGCTAACTCGTGCGCAGACAATCCCCGGCCACTTCTTGACCGTATGGAAGTAATTGAGGTCAGCAGTTATACGGAGAATGAAAAGCTGCATATTGCGACAGAACATCTGATTCCAAAGCAGTTGGAAAGACATGGACTAACAAAAGAACAGCTTACGATCAGCAAGGGCGTGATCTGGAAAATTGGGCAGAACTACACCAAGGAAGCCGGTGTGCGTCAGATGGAGCGTGAAATCGGTAATATCTGCAGGAAAGTCGCCAGAGAGATCTATGAACATGATAAAAAGAGAGTTCAAGTAACAGAGCGGAATATTGAAAAGTATCTTGGAAAAGAAAAGTACACCTATCAGATGGCAAATGCCGAGGATGAGGTGGGAATCGTCCGTGGTCTGGCATGGACCAGTGTAGGAGGCGATACCCTTCAGATTGAAGTGAATGTGATGCCGGGAGAGGGAGAGATCCTTCTGACAGGCCAGCTTGGTGATGTCATGAAAGAATCTGCGCAGGCAGGAATCAGTTATATCCGGTCAATCAGCAGTAAATATAAGGTTGCTGAAGATTTTTTTTGAAAAACACGATATACATATCCATATTCCGGAAGGGGCAGTTCCGAAAGATGGACCTTCAGCCGGCATTACGATGGCGACTGCGATGCTCTCTGCAATTACAGACAAGAAAGTGCGTGCCGATCTTGCCATGACGGGTGAGATTACGCGCGGGGAAGAGTACTTCCGATCGGAGGACTGAAAGAGAAGCTCCTGGCGGCAAAGAATGCCGGAATCAGGACGGTACTTGTACCGAGGGAGAACAAAAAAGATGTGGATGAACTTTCTTCTGAGATCACAAAGGGACTGGAGATTATTCCGGTATCGCAGATGGAAGAGGTTCTGAAAATCGCACTTATGCGCACACGGAGGAAAAAAGATGGTAATTAAGAATGTAAATCTGGAAACAGTCTGTGGAATTACAAGTAAATTGCCGGATCACACCTTGCCAGAGATCGCATTTGCCGGAAAATCCAATGTCGGTAAATCCTCTCTGATCAATGCACTGATGAATCGGAAGGCGCTTGCCAGAACTTCGGCAAAACCTGGAAAAACACAGACCATCAACTTTTACAATATCAACGAAGAAATGTATCTGGTGACCTTCCGGGATACGGTTATGCAAAGGTTTCCGAGCAGGAGAAGGCACAGTGGGGAAAGCTGATCGAGCGTTATCTTCATGGCTCTAAACAGCTGCGAGCCGTCTTCCTTCTGATCGATATCCGTCATGATCCATCTGCGAATGATAAGATGATGTATGACTGGATCGTGGATCAGGGATTCAATCCGATCATTATCGCGACAAAGCTTGATAAGCTGAAGAGAAGTCAGGTACAGAAGCAGGTAAAGGCAATTAAGACCGGACTGAAGTCGCTTCCGGGAACTGTTGTGATTCCTTTCTCAGCAGAGACAAAGCAGGGACAGGATGAGATCTGGAATCTTGTAGACACAGAATTCCTGGGAAAAGGAACAGAGGAATAACCTTGAAAAATCCATTGCATTATCAGTTTTCGGATTATGATTGTGGATGAAACGTCCATGCAGAATGCGAGCGACTTCCTCAATGCATCCAAACAAGATGTATGGCGATTCGGGCGCTGATACCTCAAGTGGGTTGCATCAACTAAGATACGGGGAGAAAAAGTTCACCCCCACAAATTCCACTTTGGGCGGGATTTGTGGGGGTTGCTTTTTCTACTTTGTTGTAAGAAAAGCAAGTGGAATATCAATTTATAGGATGTGAATATTATTTTGCTTTATTACCACACTATGTATATTTTGTTCTTTACATCAGTTTTCTGAAGAGATCTTTGAGGTCTTCTACGGAAGCGTCTTTCGGGTTTCCTGGTGCGCAGGCGTCGGCGTGGGCGGATTCTGCGAGGAACTGGAGATCTTCTTCTTTGAGGGCTTCGAGTTTGGATGGGATTCCTACGTCTTCGGAGAGTTTGCGGACTGCGTCTACAGTCGCTTTTCTGTACTCTTCCTGAGACATGTTATCAACATCTTTCACTCCCATTGCGCGGGCGATTTCACGGTATTTTTCGCCTGTGCAGTCTGCGTTGTATTCCATAACAATCGGAAGCATCATGGCGCAGGCAACACTGTGTGGGGTGTCATAAACAGCACCAAGTGTGTGTGCCATGGAATGAGCGATTCCAAGACCTACGTTGGAGAATCCCATACCTGCGACATACTGACCAAGAGCCATTCCTTCACGACCTTCTTTTGTGTTTTCAACAGCACCGCGGAGAGATCGGGAGATCAGTTCGATGGCTTTCAGATGGAACATATCGGTCATTTCCCATGCAGCTTTTGTTGTATAACCTTCGATGGCATGAGTTAATGCATCCATACCGGTGGAAGCGGTCAGTCCTTTTGGCATGGAGGACATCATTTCCGGGTCAACAACTGCGATGATCGGCATGTCGTGTGGGTCAACGCATACGAATTTACGTTTTTTTTCTACATCTGTTACTACATAGTTGATCGTAACTTCTCTTTGCAGTACCGGCTGTTGTCGGAACGGCAATGATCGGAACGCAAGGTTTCTTTGTCGGAGCTACACCTTCCAGGCTTCTTACATCTTCAAATTCCGGGTTTGCGATGATGATACCGATTGCTTTGGAAGTATCCATAGAAGATCCGCCGCCGATTGCGATAATGTAATCAGCATCTGAATTTTTTGAAAGCCTGTACACCGTGCTGTACGTTCTCGATAGTCGGGTTTGCTTTGATATCAGAGTAGATTTCGTAAGCAAGTCCTTCTTTGTCTAAGATATCTGTTACTTTGGAAGTAACATTGAATTTGATCAGATCCGGGTCAGAACATACAAGAGCTTTTTTGAAACCATGAGCTTTTTGCTTCTGTTGCAATCTCTGCGATTGCTCCTGCTCCGTGATAAGATGTCTGATTTAACATAATTCTGTTTGCCATGATACATATCTCCTTTTCGTTTATGGTAAAATCACTTGTTTCTGATACTATTTTAACTATAAGAAGGCGGTAAAAAAGTTACAGAATATGAAAAGTGTAACATTTATACAAAAGCTTAAGACAAAATATGCAAATCAGTGAAGAGTTGCACAAGTTTTTCCGGCATGCCAAGTACCAGTTGTTTTGCAAGCTGCGCAGGCGGAAATTTCATTCCGCCAAGCAGCCATTTCGGTCATGTAAATCGAGCCACGGCAGTACATCTCTAAAAGAAATGAAGTTTCTGCATCCGGGCGTCTTCCGGTTTTCTGGAAAATAAGGTTTGAATAGAATTCCAGAATCAGTTCAAAATCATGTTCTTTTTAAAGAGTTCTGATCGTCAGAGCGGAATCTTTGCAGCGAAAAACAGGTGCTCTTCCTTTAAATATTCAAATTTTTTGACCAGTCCGTCATAAACAGTGGTACCTTCTCCCATATGTTCAAATGATTTTAGAAGAAGTTTGTCAAAATACCAGTTGATCAGATCGTATTTATCAAGAAAATTGCGGTAAAAGGTCTGGCGTGTGACGCCGCAGACTTCCACAATCTGGCGGATGGTGATATCATCGACAGAAGTGGTCTTCATGCAGGTTTTCATTGCTTCGGCGAGCCGGTATTTGGTAGATTCGGATTTGGCCATGTTCAATTCTCCTTAATCGTAGGCATGTTTTTTTCTATATAAGTAGTACGGTATGATCAAAGCTGTGGTAGTGATCCAGGAAATCGGATAACTAAGCATTACACAGGTTGTGGTATGGTGTGCCGGTAAGACAAACATAATCCACGGAATACGGATCAGACATACGCCGCCAAGTGTGATCAGTGTCGGCAAAGAGGACATCGCCGGTTCCGCGAAGTGCACCGGAGAGAACTTCAATAAATACATAAATAGTGTAGCACGGTGCCATAAAACAAAGATATCAATACCGATATTGATCACATTTTGATCTGTCGTAAAAATTGAGAACAGTGGGCGGCAGAAGATGGCTAAAAAACAGCACGATCCCTCCGCACACAGCCACAGCCATTGCAAGGCAGATACGGACACTTTTGAAAATACGTTCTTTTTTACCTGCTCCATAATTTTGTCCGGCAAAGGTTGTGATCGCAATTCCGAATGCTCCGTTGACTGTCCAGAAAAGCGCATCCAGTTTACCAAAAGAAGCCCATGCAGCGGCAGTATCGGTTCCGAAACCATTGATTGCTGCCTGAATAATGATATTGGTAATACTGTACATAAATGCCTGCAGTGCACTTGGAATACCGATGCGGAATTCCATACGCAGCTTCAAAAGGTCTATGTGTAGTTTGCTCAGATAAAGCTTGCAGTCATCATATTTTTTCATCAGTGCATTGGTGACAAGGATTGCACTTACTGCCTGTGAAATAATGGTTGCGATAGCGGCTCCGACAATTCCCATATCAAATACGATTACCAGTACCAGATCGAGGATGATGTTTAGAAAACAACAGACGATCAGGTAATATAGTGGTCTGCGGGAATCACCGATGGAGCGCATGATGGCTGAGCCTATATTAAAGATCAAGGTACCGAAAATACCTAAAAAAGTAAATCCGCAGATAAAGAATAGAATCCGCAAAGTGTATCTGCAGGTGTATCGATGAGCTTCAAAAGAAATGGTGTTAAGGCTACCATCCGAGTATTGTAAATACAATACTGAGGATAACGGAAAAAGCATAAGCGGTATGCAGACTCTTTTGCAGATTCCGCTCATCCTTTGCACCATAAAACTGGGAAACAATTACAGATGCACCGCTTGCAAGTCCCGTAAAACATCCGATGATCAGATTGGAAAGAACGGCAGAAGATCCTCCGACTGCGGCAAGTGCGCCCTTTCCGACAAAACGACCGACGATGACAGCATCTACGGTGTTATAAAGCTGTTGAAACAAAGTTCCAACTACAATAGGAAAGAAAAAATCAATAATTGCTTCCAGATAACTCCTTCGGTAATCTGATTGGTTTTTGTACTTTCGTTTGACATGTTAATAACCTCCAATGAAAAAACTAAAAAACATACCTAAACGAAGTATAACATGAAGTCGGAAGAAAAGATATCAGATGAAGAGAAATTTCATAGAAATAAAACCAACTTTGACTAACACCGTATGAAATGGTACAATTGAAACACTACGAGAAAAAAGGAGTACAAAGAAATTATGGAAAAAACAGTTGAAGCAGTAATCTGCGGACATGAAATTACATCAGCAGAGGTAGATGCATTTATCGCAAGCCTTCCGAGAGAACAGCAGGTATACGCATCCCATCCGGATTTCCGCAAACAGTGTGTTGATCAGTTGATCGCAGTTTATGCACTTGCAAAATATGGTGAAGAAGAAAAGTTAGACGAGACAGAAAAGTTTAAAGCAATTCTGGAAAATGCAAGAAAAGATATCCTTGCACAGATGGCAATCGGCAAGATCTTTGAGGGAATCATAATTTCAGATGAAGAGATCAGAGAATATTTTGAAGCAAACAAAGCAAGATTTGCAAAAGGAGCATCTGTTCATGCAAAACATATTCTGGTTGATTCCGAAGACAAATGTAACAAACTACTTGAATCCATCGTAAGTGGTGGGAAAGCATTTGAGGATGTGGCAAAAAGAATCTTCTACATGTCCGTCGGGAGCAAACGGGGGAGACCTTGGAGAATTCGGAAGAGGACAGATGGTAAAAGAGTTCGAAGATGCCGCATTTGCAGCAGAAATCGGACATGTGGTTTGGACCGGTAAAGACACAGTTTGGATACCATCTGATCAAAGTGGAAGATAAGAAAGAAGCCGAAGATGCGAAGCTTGATGATGTAAAAGAGCAGATTAAGAGTGAGATCATGCAGAAAAAAGCAAAGAGGAGGCTTATACCGCGAAGGTGGAAGCACTGAAGAAGAAATATATGGCATAGTATTTGCCAGGATTTCATTCGATTGATAAAAAACAGCAGGACAGATTAATTTTTATCGGATCTGCACCCATTGCGCAGGCAATCCTTCTATCTGGAATTACTTGTCTTTGCCATCTCTCATTTATGAAATATTTGTGAAAACTCCCCGCAGATTTGACGAAACACGAAAAAAGTTGTAGTATATATGACGGAATTGTTACAGAAGTGTTAAGAAACGGAGGTACGGATGCAGATTCGCAGTGCAAAGCAAAATGGATCGCGGCGGCAAAGGGATACTGGTTGGCGCCGTTATCGTAGGATTTACATTAAAAGATACTACATATATAGAAGCAAAATTAGAACAGATCAAAGGAGCAAGACAGTCTGTTACAGCAGTGGAGAAAACGACAGCAAAGACGCAGAAGATAAAAAATGCGGAAATAGTGAAAGAGACACCCCTTCCGGAGAGTAGCTGTATTTCTGATTTTGCATTTACAGGACAGATGCCGGAGCTTCCTACCGGATGTGAGATCACATCTCTTACAATGACTTTGAATTATTATGGATATTCTGCAGATAAGATGGCAATGGCACTCGAATATTTACCGACAGTTGGATGGACCAACACTTATTACGGAGACAATGAAACTTTATATGGAAATGATATTTACAATTATTTTATAGGAAATCCACAGTCAGAGACGGATGGATTAAGTCGCGGGAGCGGGAGCAATCGTGACGGCAAGCAGATGGCTATCTTGCAGATAATGGAAATGCAATGAAAGCAGAGGACGAGACAGGATCAGAGCCGGAACAGCTGTATCGTTTTGTAAGTGAAGGAACCCCCGTGGTTGTATGGGGAACAATTGGTATGGAAGAACGTCAGATAATGGAAAGCTGGAATACGGAAGATGGAAGAGAAGCCAGCTGGGCGATGAACGATCATTGTGTTGTACTGATCGGATACAGTGCAGACAGTGTGACTGTTGCAGACCCGATCGAAGGGATTGTGAGCTATGACAGAGCACAGTTTGAATCGGCTTTTCGTTCCAGAGGTAATCAGTGTGTGATTTTGAAGAATGTACAATAGAGAAGTGGGAGGTACTTTGCAGATAAAAACAGTCTGTGAAGTATCTCTTCTTTATATATGTGATGAGCTGAGTGCAGAGTTTCGTCTGCTTAAGGAAAGAAGATCAGGATTGTAAAAATATTTCAGAAGAAGTTTGCCAAAGGATTGACAATTTTTTGTTTTTTTGGTATCTTTAGACTATGGTACAAACGTTAGTCTAAAAAGAAAAATGACAAGAAGGAGAGCTACCATGAATTTAGTAACGAATATCCAGAAGTATTCTATTCATGATGGTGACGGAATCCGTACTACCGTATTTTTTAAAGGATGTCCATTGAAGTGTGTATGGTGTCATAATCCTGAGACACAGCGCTTTGAGAGAGAACTTCAGTGTGATAAAGAAAAGTGCGTCGGATGTGGAACCTGTGCAAAGGTCTGTCCGAACGATGCCATCACTATGGTAGATGGAAAGCCGGAGCTTGACAAAGAGAAATGTCAGCTTTGCGGAAAATGCGATAATTTCTGCCCACAGGGCATTCGGGAGATTGTCGGGCAGGAGTATCCTGTAAAGGAACTGGTAAAAGAACTGATGAAGGATCTGATGTTCTATGAGCAGTCCGGCGGGGGCGTTACACTTTCAGGCGGTGAAGTGATGGCAATGTCAACCGATTATATTTTACAGATCGCGAAAGCACTTTGAAAAAAGAAGAAATTTCGCTTACCATTGACACCTGCGGATATGTTTCGTATGATAAATTTGAAGCAATTTTACCGTATGTAGATACGTTTTTATATGACGTAAAAGTGATGGATCCGGAATTACATAAAAAAGTATATCGGAGTTGACAATAAGCTGATCCTGGATAACCTGGTGAAGCTTTCAGATGCAGGGGCAAGGATTTACATCCGAATCCCGACGATCAAAGAAGTGAACGGCAATGTGCAGAATATGGAAGATACCATTCATTTTCTGAAGAAACACGGCATTCACCGGCACAGGTTAATTTGTCTGCCTTACCATAATACAGGAAGCAGTAAATATCCGAAGCTGGGTATGGAATATAAAGGGAACGATTTACATGCACCGGAAAAAGAAGAAATGGAAGGGTTTGTAAAGCTTTTTCCAGGATGCAGGCTTTTCAAACACAAAGATAGGAGGTTAAGACAATGGCAAGAGGCATGAACGAAAGAATCCAGAAGTTAAGAGAGCTGAGTGTTACCACACCGGTTCACATATCGATCTGGAAAGAGCAAGAATCGAGACAGAATTTTACAAAGAAAATGACGGAAAGTATTCTATCCCGGTTATGAGAGCCATGGTATTAAAAAAAGAATATTTTTCAAAAAAAGACACTGTATCTGGGAGAGGGAGAACTGATCGTAGGAGAGAAAGGAAAAGATCCACAGGCATCACCTACATTCCCGGAACTGTGCTGTCACAGCGTAGAAGATATGACAGTCATGAGCGAACGTGATCTGGTATCTTTCCATACAACAGAAGAAGACGTGAGATCCAGGCAGAAGAGATCATTCCTTACTGGTCAGGACGAAGCATGAGAGAGAAACTTCTCGCAGCTATGACTCCAGAGTGGAATGACTGCTATTCAGCAGGTATGTTCACAGAGTTCATGGAGCAGAGAGGACCTGGACATACATGTGGTGGTGAACAGAACTTTAAAGTTGGATATCTGGAATACAAAGAAAAGATCAAAAATCCATGGATGCTCTTGATTTCATGAATGATCCTGAAGCATACGATAAGATGGAAGAATTAAAAGCCATGGATATTTCCTGTGATGCAGTGATCATCCTTGGTGAGAGATATCACAAATTAGCACTGGAGATGGCTGAAAAAGAAGCTGATCCCGGTACGTAAAGAAGGAATTAAAACAGATTGCGGCTAACCTGGAAGTTGTTCCTGCACATGCACCACAGACATACTGGCAGGCAATCCAGTTATACTGGTTCACACATCTGGCAGTTACAACAGAGCTGAACCCATGGGATGCATTCAGTCCGGGACGTCTTGATCAGCATCTGATCAAATACTATGAAGCAGATACAGAAGCAGGAATTCTGGATGATGACAAAGCAAAAGAACTCTTAGAGTGCTTATGGGTAAAATTCTACAACCAGCCGGCACCTGTTAAAGTAGGTATCACATTAAAAGAAAGTGCTACATATGTAGACTTTGCAAATATCAATACAGGTGGAGTTACACCGGATGGTAAAGACGGCGTTAACGCAGTCAGCTACCTGATCCTTGACTGTATGGATGAGATGAAGCTTGTACAGCCGAACTCTAATGTAACTATCAGCAAGAAAACACCGGCACGTTTCCTAAAGAGAGCATGTGAGATCTCAAGAAAAGGATGGGGACAGCCGGCATTCTATAATACAGACGCACAGACCATGGAGCTTGTTAATGCAGGTAAATCTCTGGAAGATGCCCGTCGTGGTGGATCTTCAGGATGTGTTGAGACAGGAGCATGGGGAAGTGAGGCTTATATCCTGACAGGATACCTGAACATTCCTAAGGTATTCCAGCTGACACTTTATAATGGATTTGATAAAGAATCCGGCAAACAGCTTGGTCTTAAGACTGGTGAAGCAAAAGACTTCAAGTCATATGACGAATTATGGGATGCATTCCAGAAACAGTTAAAGTATATCATCGATATCAAGATTCGTGGAAACAACGTGATCGAGAAACTGTATGCTGAGAATATGCCGGCACCTTGTCTGTCAGTTGTTACAAATGACTGTATAAGCAATGCAAAAGATTACAATGCAGGTGGAGCAAGATACAACACCAACTATATCCAGGGTGTAGGTATCGGAACTGTTACAGACTGTATCACAGCTGTAAAATATAACGTATTTGATAAGAAGAATTTCACAATGGAAGAACTGGTCGAAGCAATGGATCATAACTTTGAAGGATACGATGCAATCTATCGTATGGTACACGATAAGACACCAAAATATGGTAATGATGATGACTACGCAGATTCTATCATGCAGGATGTATTCAATCTGTATCATGACCTGATCACAGGACGTCCGACTATGAGAGGTGGAAAGTACGGAGTTGATATGCTTCCTACAACCTGCCATGTTTACTTCGGAGATGTGATCGGAGCAACAGCTAACGGAAGAAAGGCACACATCCCGGTTTCAGAAGGTATTTCACCGGAGAAATCCGCAGATGTGAACGGACCGACAGCAGTTATCAAATCCTGCGCTAAGATGGATCATCTTGCTACAGCAGGAACACTTCTGAATCAGAAGTTCACACCGGACGTTGTAGCAGGAGAGAAAGGTCTTGACAATATGGCAAGTCTGATCCGCAGCTACTTTGCAATGGATGGACATCATGTACAGTTCAACGTTATCGACAGACAGACACTGATCGAAGCACAGAAACATTCAGTCCGGTGATCTTTATCGCAGAAACTGTTATTTTGCCGGGGTTCTGGATCATTTTGTCGATTTCGTTAGTTCATCAAAAGGTAAGATTAAATGATTGAATAAAACTTTTTTATAAAGCAGAAAGGGTATGAAAAGTCATACCTTTCCTTTGGATATGATGAGCATGTATGGCTGTCTGTAAAAAATGCAGAAGTGCTGAGTAAGGAAATTGCAGACGCGCTGGAAAAAGCAGACCCGGATCATAAGGATATTTATCAGGAGAATGCATCTGCATACAGTGAAAAGCTGAAAGACCTGGATGCTAAGTATCAGGAAGTTGTTGATGGCGCGTCACAGAAAACACTGCTGTTTGGTGATCGTTTTCCATTCCGTTATCTGGTAGATGATTATGGATTAAGCTATTATCTTTGCATTTGTCGGATGAAGATTATCTGGAACAGGAAACAGAAATTATCGTTCAGGGAACGTTCGAGACATATAAAGAACCAAATGATGAGACTTTGTATTGCAGGATCACAGATGCGGATATGCAGATAAAAAATAAGAAGAGAAAAGATGGATCATGAAGGAATACGGGAAAAAGATTAGCAGATATTTGATGAAAAACAAAAAAGGAAGATTTTATTGTGTGGCAGGTGTGTTGTATCTGCTGGCAATTCTGTTTGTCATGAATGATGCCTGGCTGTATCAGACACCGATCGTGAAAGTGACAAAAGTGGTGACAATTGTAGAAGGGAAAAGCAAAAGTACACGTGGAACAGAAGAAACGAAATATAAGCAGAGTCTTTATGGCAAAATCATAAACGGAGAAGACAAAGGAAAAGAAGTCCGTATTGCCAATGAATACACAACAACAGAAATGGCTGACCAAAAATACCATAAAGGTGACCGGGTGTTTTATAAGGGATCATCGATCATTGGAGTAAAGCGGGATACGATGCTGGTTGTTATGCTTGGCTTCCTTGCACTTCTGCTCCTTGGGATTGCCGGACGGCAGGGCGGTTTGACGATCATAACAGCAATGATGAATATCCTGATTTTTGTGATCGGTTTCTGGACGGCGGATGACACATCGGAAATTCTAAGTGTATGTAGCAGACTGATTCTTTTTTTTGCAGTGGTAACGCTTGTTGGATTAAATGGAATCCACAGGAAAACTTTTCGCACTATTGACAACACTATGTGTCCTGCTTATGATCATGGGGATATTTGATCTTGTTATGCGAGCATATGGAAGAACTGGATTATTCGACGATGGAATATCTGGGCAGTATTGATAATCCGGATGAAATTTTCCATGCAGAGATTCTGTTGTCAGGACTCGGTGCCATCATGGATGTGGCGGTTGCCATATCGGTGGCTTTAAGCGAGATTGTTGAGCAGAAACCGGAAGTAAAATTTGTGGAACTTTTCCGTTCGGGCAGAGAGATCGGATATGACATTATGGGAACAATGATCAATGTGCTGTTGTTTGTGTTTGGCTGCGGTCTGATTCCTACATGTTTGATCCGGATGAACAATGAGGTGCGTTTTGTTACCATTGTAAAATTGCATATTCCATGTGAATTATGCCGTTTCTTTGTAGAAAGTATCGGAATTGTACTGGCGATCCCAGTGTCTATTTTCATAACAGCAGTTATGATGAAACTATCTGTGAAAAAAAGAGGGAAAAAAGATGTTGATCATATTGGGACTGATTCTAATGATAGTAATAGTGCTTGTTGGAGGGACAGAGGCGCCATGTCTCTGATCGCTCTGGCGGGAAATATTTTGTGCCTGAGTCTTGCAATCTGGCTTTATGCCGTCGGAGCACCCGTGTTTCTGGTTACTGCCGGTGCAGGAATTTTAATTTCCTGTATCACTTTGTTTTATCAAAATGGGACGAATATTAAAACCTGAAGTGCATTTCTTGCGGTTGCAATTACAATGTGTGTGTTATTTGCATTTATTTATCTGGTCGTATGGAAAAGTGGGGCGGGAGGCTTGAATGAGATCCAGGCAGCCGGAGAAGATGTTTTCTATTATAATATGAACCTGGATATCAGTATGCCCAAGGTTGCAACAGCCGTAATTGTACTCAGCACGTTAGGAGCTGTAATCGATATGGCACTGACAGTAACAACTTCCGTATATGAGGTGAAATGTCATAAGCCGGATATCAAAATGAATAAACTGGTTCAAAGTGGAATGAAGATTGGAAAAGATGTGATCGGAACAACGGTTAATACGTTATTGTTTGCATATCTGGGAGAATCGCTGTTGTTATTCGCGTATTTGAGAATGCAGAATTACTCCATTGAGCTGTTGCTCAACTCCAAAATTCTTTTTCAGAACTGTATTTCCATGATTTTTGGAGCAATTTCCTGCACAATGATAATGCCGGTTTCAGCGGTTTTGATCGCAAAAAACTGTGAGCTTTTTGATTGGATGGAAAATAGTAAATAGCAGGTTGACAGCAGGAAAATATCTGTGATAAACTTGTTTAGAATTAAACTGTTTACGAATGAACAATTTATTCGTGAACAGTTTTTTTTTTTGAAGAAGCAAAAAAGTGGAAGGAGGAAAGTCATTTGTGTGAAGGATGTGAAGAGCGAATCCACGTAGGACATCAGGTGCACCGGATAGACCGTTCGATTTCAAAACTGCTGGAAATGCGTGTAAAAGAAGAAGGACTGGATGAGATTGCCCTGATGCATGGCTGGATCTTACGTTATCTATATGAACATCAGGATAAGGAAATCTATCAGAAAGATATAGAAAAGTATTTTGGTATCTGCCGTTCAGCGGTAACAAATATTATCCAGACTCTGGAGAAAAAAGGGTACATCTGCCGTGCATCGGTTGCAAATGATGCGCGTCTGAAAAAAAGTAATGCTGACAGAAAAAGGACGGGAAAACCATGAAAACTGGGAGAAATTTTTCAGAAAATGGATGCGCAGTTGGAAGAAGGCATTACAGAAGAAGAATTACATGCATTTATGCATGTGATCGATAAAGTTTATTACAATATGGAAAAAATGAAAGGAGAGAATTTATGATTCGGACTTTATTAAAAGAAGTAAAAGAATATAAAGCGGCATCGATCGCAACACCGTTTTTATGATTCTGGAAGTATTGTTTGAGACATTGATTCCATTTCTGATGGCATCTATTATCGATAAGGGTGTCAATACCGGAGATATTCACCATATTTACAAAGTTGGTGGAATTATGATCGTGGCTGCATTTTGTGGCCTGCTTGCCGGAATGGCAGGAGGACGATACGGAGCAAAGGCTTCGACCGGGTTCGCGAAGAATTTGAGAAATAAGATGTTCGATCAGATCCAGACCTATTCGTTTGCAAATATTGATCATTTCAGTACAGCAGGTCTGGTTACACGTCTGACAACAGATGTGACCAATGTGCAGAATGCGTACCAGATGATGCTTTGCGTATGATGATGAGAGCACCGGCAAGTATGATCTGTGCAATGGTGATGGCATTTATGATCAATGCCAGACTGGCAAGTATTTACCTTGTGGCAGTTGTGATCCTGGGAGTGATCCTCTTCTTTAGCATTCGTCATGCAACGGCTTATTTCCAGCAGGCATTTCCAAAATATGATGCTTTAAATGCATCCGTTCAGGAAAATGTATCTGCGATCCGTGTAGTAAAAGCATATGTAAGAGAAGAACAGGAAACAAGTAAATTTCAGTATGCAAGTAAGAATATTTACGATATTTTTGTAAGAGCAGAGAAAAATGTTATATGGAACTCACCGATCATGATGTTCACTGTTTATACCTGCATCATCCTGATCAGCTGGTTTGGTGCAAAGATGATCGTAGTGAAATCGTTGACAACAGGAGAGTTGATGAGTCTTCTTGCATACTGTATGAACATTCTGATGAGTCTGATGATGCTGTCTATGGTATTTGTCATGATTTCCATGAGTATGGCAAGTATGCGGAAATGTATAGCAGAAGTACTGGATGAAACCAGCGATATCCATAATCCGGAACATCCGCTTTATGAAGTGGCAGATGGAAGTATTTCATTTAAGAATGTAGATTTTGCTTACAAAAAAGGCAGTGCAGAGAAAGTCCTGAAGAATATCAATCTGGACATCCATTCCGGTGAGACGATTGGCATCATTGAGGAACCGGAAGTGCGAAGACGAGTCTGGTGAATCTGATCAGTCGTCTGTATGACGTGACAGGCGGAGAAATCCTGGTTGGCGGAAAGAATGTCAAGGATTATGATTTGGAAGTACTGAGAAACCAGGTATCTGTTGTATTGCAGAAAAATGTACTGTTTACCGGAAGTATTCTGGATAACCTGCGCTGGGGAAACAAAGAGGCGACCGACGAAGCATGTATGGAAGCATGTCGGCTTGCATGTGCAGATGAATTCATTGAGCGTTTCCCGGATAAATATAATACCCACATTGAACAGGGCGGAAGTAACGTATCCGGAGGACAGAAGCAGAGACTGTGTATCGCCAGAGCATTACTGAAAAAGCCCAAAGTACTGATTCTGGATGACAGTACCAGTGCGGTAGATACCGCTACGGATGCGAAGATCCGGAGAGCATTCCGTGAAGAGATTCCGGATACGACGAAACTGATCATTGCACAGAGAATCTCCAGTGTACAGGATGCGGACCGTATCATCGTTATGGATGAAGGGCAGGTTCATGGATTTGGTACACACGAAGAATTGCTGAAGACCGATGAAATTTACCGCGAAGTATACGAATCGCAGACTCAGGGCGGAGGAGATTTTGATGAAAACGGAGGTGAAGCATAATGCCAAGACCGATGGGGAAGACCACAGAATGAAAAAGTGAAATATCCGGGGAAACTTTTGATGCGTCTGATAAACTACATTTTCCGTGATTATAAAATTCATTGTATTGCAGTATTTATCCTTATATTTGTAGGAGTTATCGCAAATGTGCAGGGAACGATGTTTACAAGAGATCTGATCGACAAATATATTACACCGTTTCCTGCTGTCTGACGGTACACCGAACTTTTCACCGCTTGCACAGGCAATTGAAAGGGTTGCGGTATTTTACGGAATCGGAATCGTTGCGACTTACGCATATAACCGTATCATGATCAATGTGACACAGGGAATGATGATGAATATGCGTAATGAGCTGTTTGAACATATGGAAAAGCTGCCGATCAAATACTTTGATACCCATGCACATGGTGACATCATGTCGGTATATACGAATGATATCGATACATTGAGACAGATGATCAGCCAGAGTATTCCGCAGATCATCAACAGCGGATTTACGATCATCAGTGTATTTGTCAGTATGTTGATCTTAAATATTCCACTTACGGTTGTGACGATGATCATGGTTGCAATTATGATATTTGGTACCAAGAAAGCCGCCGGACAGAGTGGGAAATATTTCCTGGAACAGCAGAAAAATCTTGGAAAAGTCAATGGTTATATCGAAGAGATGATGGAGGGTCAGAAGGTTGTCAAGGTCTTCTGCCATGAGGACGAAAGTAAAGGCAGAATTTAAAGAGCTGAATGAGGCACTTTTTGTAAGCGCAGACCGTGCGAATACCTATGCAAACTACCTCGGGACCTTTGAATGCGCAGATCGGAAATATCAGTTATGTAGTCTGTGCGATTGTCGGAGGTGCCCTTGCACTGAATGGTGTGGGAGGATTTACACTGGGTGCACTGGCAAGCTTTCTGACATTCAATAAAAGCTTTAGTATGCCGATCAACCAGGTCAGCCAGCAGATGAATGCCATTGTAATGGCACTTGCAGGAGCAGAGCGTATCTTTACCCTTCTGGATGAGAAAGTGGAAGTAGATGACGGGTATGTGACTCTGGTCAATGTGAAAAAAGAAAATGGAAAACTTATAGAATGTAAGGAACATACCCGATGCTGGGCATGGAAGCATACACATCAGGCAGATGGTTCGGTAGATTATATTGAGCTTAAGGGAAATGTAGTATTTGATGGTGTGGATTTCGGGTACAATAATGATAAGATCGTGCTTCATGATGTGAAATTGTATGCAGAGCCAGGACAGAAAATTGCCTTTGTAGGTTCGACAGGAGCAGGAAAAACAACCATTACAAATCTGATTAACCGGTTTTATGATATTCAGGATGGAAAAATCCGCTACGATGGAATTAATATAAACAAGATTCGGAAAGCGGATCTGCGACGTTCCCTTGGAATTGTACTGCAGGATACACATCTGTTCACAGGAACGGTAAAAGACAATATCCGTTTTGGAAAATTGGATGCAACAGATGAAGAAATCTTTGCAAAGCAGCAGAATTGGCAAATGCAGATGGATTTATCCGCAGACTTCCGGAAGGATATGATATGGTCATCACCGGGGATGGGGCAAACTTAAGCCAGGGACAGAGACAGCTTCTTGCAATTGCCAGAGCAAGCAGTTGCAGATCCGCCGGTACTGATCCTGGATGAGGCTACAAGCTCTATTGATACGCGTACTGAACGTATTATTCAGGAAAGCATGGACAGACTGATGCATGGACGTACTACGTTTGTGATCGCACACCGTCTGTCTACGGTTCGGAATTCCGACTGTATCATGGTTCTGGAACAGGGACGCATTATTGAAAGAGGTACCCATGACCAACTGATTTCAGAAAAGGGAAAATATTATCAGTTGTACACCGGGAATGCAATTGCTGAATAAGATTCAAAAGACAGGATGTTACTGTCCACAGTACCTGTGACCAGCAACGCATCTCGCCATTTTAAATCGCCTTTGGCGATGGGCGAGATGCCGTTCAAGATAAAACGTGCATCCTCCGTGCCAATCAGCGTAGTGATTGACACGGGAGTGAACAGTAACAACAGGATTCAATAAAATTTACATAAATTAAAAAAATACTATCAATTTTTTTTGTGCATACGCTATACTTGTATATATAGCACTGCAAGTCCTTCCGAGCAGAGAAGTAAAATAGCAGTTCTATAAAAATGTCATGATAGGGTAGGTTTGGGAATGAAAAAACAAATCAATTGCAAAGAAGTTGTATGGGAACTATTTACACTTACCATGCTGCAGTGGCAATTATCGCTGCAGCGGTTTATTTCTTTCTGGTGCCGAGCCATGCATCGGTCAGCAGTATTTCCGGTCTTGGAATTATTCTTACGAATTTTATACCTTTACCGCTTTCAGTGATCACGATGGTCCTGAATGTTGTTCTTTTGATCATCGGATTCATAACATGTGGACGGGAATTTGGTACGAAAACCGTGTATACCAGTATCTTACTGCCGGTATTTATCGGTATTTTTGAACGGATTTTCCCGAATATCGGTTCCCTGACAAAAACCCAGGAACTGGATGTCCTCTGTTATGTTCTGGTAGTCAGTGTAGGACTCAGTATTCTCTTTAATATGAATGCTTCTTCCGGTGGACTTGATATTGTGGCTAAGATCATGAATAAATATCTGCACATCGAATTGGGGAAAGCCATGTCTTTAGCCGGTATGTGTGTGGCGCTTTCGGCAAGCACTTGTATATGATAAGAAGACGGTGGTTTTAAGCGTTCTTGGTACTTATTTTAATGGGATGGTGGTAGATCATTTTATCTTCGGGCAGAATCTGAAACGAAGAGTATGTATTATTACAAAGTATGAAGAAGAACTTCGGAATTTTATTCTGCATGAGCTGCATAGTGGAGCAACCATTTATGATGCCATCGGAGCGTACAATTTAGATAAAAGACACGAGATCATTACGATCGTAGATAAAAATGAGTATCAGAAACTCATGAATTACATCAATAATCTTGATCCGAAGGCTTTCGTCACAGTGTACACGGTGGCAGACATGAGATATCAGCTGAAGGTTTTGGAAAATGAAGAAAGAAGTTAGTGATCTACTCCATCAATATTCTGTTATAATAATGTACAAAGAAAGGAGGAGTTACAATGCCAATAATAAAACCAATTACAGATGCAGGAAAAAGGGAGACCAAGAGTGTCAGAAATCAGATTTTCATCAAAGGAAAGAAGCTGATATCTTATTTGAAAAAAAGAGAAGAACCATTTAATATTTATGAATATTGCAAAAAAGTAGTAATTTTTCCTGTTTAAAAAATGAAGTAACAGAAGAAAAGGGATACAAATGAAAAAAGTATTGATTCTTTGCGGATGAGGTAGATAAGTGGAGTCGGCTTTGTGAAGGGTTACAAACTGAGTGGGAATGTACGACCGTTAATCTGGATGCATTTGAAAAATTCCATACCATAGCGGTCTATGACACAGTATTGATAAGAGAAAAGCAGAAGATTATACAAAAGGGAAAACTTCTGATTGACTGGTGTTATCATACGGTTTACTGGGGAGAGCATGAGCTTGCAACCCTAAATGAGCGAGAAAAGGCATTCCTGTATCTGCTGGCAGATTCCTCCAGACAGGTAGTTACCCATGAGATTATCTTTGAACAGTTATGGAAAGAACCGTATGAAGATGACTCTGCCAATATGATCTGGCAGACCTGACTTGATTATAGAAGAATATTTCCACGCAAAGCATGATGAAAAATAGAATAGTAGTGATAGAAAAAGTACAAATAAGAATCGAACATTTGTACTTTTTTCTTGCCTTCATCTATATACATTCAATAAAATGTCTGATATAATAGGGACTGTTACAAGAAAAAAAAGTAAAAAATATGACAGAACCGGAGCCTGGTATCATCAGGTATTTCTAGGTGCTGTTTTATCCGCAAAAATGAATTTTCCCACAGGGATCTACGTAATGTGACTTTTATTCGTAACGAGACAAAAATGACCTCTATTCGAGACAAAAATAGACATTTCGTTAAGAATCTGAGTACGAAATTTTGGCTGATAATGGTCATAGTAAAAGTTACAAATGGAGGGATTTACCATGAATGCAGAAAAAGGACATTCGCAATCCGCTGACAATAGTCAGTCGCTTGTTCATAAAAGCGACCCGCAAGGCGGACATGCTTTCAAATTAAAAGCCCCATATGAGCCAACCGGAGACCAGCCACAGGCGATTGCAGAGCTTGTAAAAGGGTTCAAGGAAGGCAATCAATGCCAGACTTTACTAGGGGTTACGGGTTCTGGAAAAACTTTTACGATGGCAAATGTGATTCAGCAATTACAGAAGCCGACACTTGTCATCGCTCATAATAAGACGTTAGCGGCTCAGTTATACGGAGAGTTCAAGGAGATGTTCCCCGATAACGCAGTGGAATATTTTGTCTCCTAGCATGAGAAAGTCACAAAACAGGTGGTATTTTGTGGTATGTGGGCGGTTGAACATCCAGATGTTGTGGAAGCGGTAGTGGTGAGAGTATACGGAAAAAGCAGGTGGATGAAGAGGTTTTGTGACTTTATATCATATTATTTTTAACTATAGTATATGGAGAAGAGATTGTTTATAAAAGAATATCGCTAGATACCTTTTTAAAACATGTAAAATCTTGCAATTGCGAGAATATAATAGTAAGATAAAGAAAAAGAAAGAGAGGGATAACGATGTTAGGGTATAATGTAATTGATATATCATCATATATTATTGAATATTCAAATGAAATCGGTAGCCCAGTAAGCAATTTGAAATTACAAAAATTACTATATTATTCACAAGCTGCAATGTTGGTTGAACTTGGACAGAAATGTTTTTGATTCAAAAATTATGGCATGGGAATTTGGCCCGGTTGTAGTTGAAGCGTATCAACATTACAAGGAATATGGAAGAGATGTTATTCCGAATCAAGAAGATTGTAAAAGAATGAAACTTGATGGAAAGACAATGAAAATTATTTATGAACCATCAAAAAAAAATTGATAATGTCACAAAAAAAAATAATTAGTAAAGTTGTTGATTCTTATTCCCAAATAAGAAACCCATTTGAATTAGTAAGAAAAACTCACGAAGAAGATCCTTGGAAAAATACAGATTTAAATCAAGAGATAGAATGTGATGAAATACGTAAATATTATGAAAACAACCGGAAAAGATATATGGGGTATAGGAAGTGCAGTATAATAATACTAAAGATACAGAAAAATTATTAAAAATATTTTATTCTGATGAATATGGCTTTGAAGAGGAGGAACTTAGTAAAAGTTTAAAAGAGGTTGTGAAATATTATGATAAGCATACAAGACATCAATATCATATTATTTCTAGATTTGTTAATGAAAGAATGCAGGAAGGTGAAGATGCTGTAAGCTATATATTAAATAATATAGATGCTATGTTGGCCTTTTTAGAATATAGACGAGAAAATTGTGACCAAATTATAAGAGAGTCATCGGATTTAGAGATAGATAAAATAATATTGAATTTGGAAAAATTATATGATCATATTGCACTTGAGGAAGAACGCCTGAAAAATAATGCAGTAAATATGCGAGTCAGTAACAATCAAATACAAAATAATGTAATGAATACTTTTAATTCGGTAATGGATAGCTTTCAGGGAAAAGTGGATGAAGTTTCAGGATCTTTGAATGCAAATATAATTACTGTAGTTGGATTATTTTCTGCTATTATATTTGTCTTTTTTGGTGGCATTACGGGAATGTCAGCATTGGTAAAAGGTATTTGTGAGTTAACAAATAAAAAGAGTTGACTATACCATTAATTTGTGTCTGTGCAGTTGGTTTCGTGATTTTTAATATCGTATTTTTGTTATTATATTCAATTTCAAAAATTGTTGATAAAAATATAGGAACGACAGTTAATGGAAGAGAGTATGTTTGGTATGATATTGAAAAAAAAGATGAAAATTGTTATGAAATAATAAAAAATGGGAAGAGCACAGGAAAATATTGTAATACACAACAGAAAGTGGAAAAAGAAAATAAAATGGAAACAAAGATGGTGGAATATTAATGAAAACAATCGCTAAGGTACAGAGACAGTTAAATCCCAGTCTGAAGATTGATGGAGTATTGCTGACACTTGCAGATATGCGGACAAAACTTGCAAGGACAACAGAGGATAGCCTTAGAGAGAATTATGGAAAGCATATCAGGATTTTCAAAACGGTTATTCAGTGGCTATCACGGCGAGCAGAAAGCAGTGCAAGCAGGACAGAGCATTTATGAGTATGACAAGAATGGAACTGTTGCAAAGGCGTATGCAGAATTTACGAGGGAGGTGATTCAGTGTGGCGAAAAGCAGAGAAATAAACATGAATCTTCCCTCAGTCGATGACCTTTTACAACGCAGGAAGAAAGAGACCAGAAGAATCAGGAATATGTAAAAATATTTCTATTTATGAAATTACAGATTTCCCGAATCATCCGTTTAAGGTCAAAATGGACGATAAGATGTTGGAAACTATCGAAAGCGTGCGTGATCATGGCGTATTAGTTCCAGCACTTGTCAGGGAAAAGCCAACAGGTGGGTATGAAATGATTTCTGGACACCGCAGAAAAATGGCAAGTGAACTGGCAGGAAAAGAGACAATGCCATGTATTGTAAGAAATCTTAGTGATGACCAAGCAATCATTGTCATGGTTGACAGTAATCTTCAGCGAGAAGAAATCTTACCATCCGAAAAGGCATTTGCTTATAAAATGAAGTTAGATGCTATGAAGAGACAGGGACAGAGAAGAGATTTGACTTCTGTGCCACTGGCACAGAAGTTTAAAGGTAAAACTTCAAGAGAAATATTAGGTGAGCAAGTTGGAGAAAGCCAAGACCAAATCCGCCGATATATCCGCCTTACAGAACTTATCCCGGAAATCCTTGAAATGGTTGATGACAAAAAAGATTTCTATGCGGCCGGCGGTGGAGTTGTCATATTTGTCGAAAGAGGAACAGGAGGTATTGTACGACGCCATGGAGTCGGAGGCTTGTACCCCAAGTCATGCACAGGCAATTAAAATCCGCAAATTTTCAGCAGAGGGCAGATTGAATGAAGATGTTTTGCTGTCGATTATGTCAGAAGAGAAGCCAAATCAGGTAGAGCAGTGGAAAATCCCGAAGAACCGACTGAAAAAATACTTTCCATCGGGAACTACACAGCAGAAAATGGAAGAAACCATTATCAAAGCACTGGAATTATACCGGAAACGGGAAAAAAGCAGGGAACGATAGGCATTTTGACACCAAGGGAGAAGTCTATCCGTTGGCGGTCAATGAGAAATCAGTCTTTTCTGTTTTCCCCTCCCCACACCCTACCCCTTTGGTTTACCAGCAGATTACCAGCCGAAAAGACAATAAGGAGCCGGGAACATCTTCTCTTTCGGCAAGTCAGAGATTCTCATACCCTGCATGACAGCAGGGAGCAAACAACATAAAAGCAACAGCAGGCGTTCCAGACGGACGTCTTTTTTGATTGAAAAGAAAGGAATTGTAGAAAATGAAGAAGATATGGAAACGAGTGTGTACAGGGATTCTTGCCCTGACCACGATTTTAACTGCATTACCGACTACATCGGCTTAGGCAGCGGAAACACAGTATTGGACAGAGTCCTCAGAGAGAGTCGGATATATTGAACATGTGATGAATGATGGAAACATTCATTCGACATTCAATGAAGGTCACATGAAAGTAGAGGGCGAAACAGCCTATTGTGTAGATATTAACACCGGATTTAAAAATGGATATAAAACCAGACACGATGCGAGTGCCAGCATGAGTCTTTGCTGCACAGATCGAAGATGTGGCATTGTCGCTGGAATATGTAAAAAGCAGTATAGGGGCAGTCACAGTAACCTGAATGCGAACCAGGGATATCTATTGGAACAGTGTGTGGTATGGCAGAGACTGAGTGAGTATTTAGGCTGGCAGTGTGATAATGTCCGAGCTGCATATTCTGAGATTTCACAGGATATTCAGAATGAAGTGTATGCAGGAGTGAGAGCATTTGTACAGGCGAACAAAGGTCGCTATAAATGTGGCGGATATATCTATACTGGTGAGGGACAGGATCTTGGACAGTTTTGGGCAGAACTGAATGTCGGAAATGCGAAGGTAAAAAAGACAACTGCAAATGAGATTGTCACAAATGGAAATGCGATGTATACCATTGTAGGGGCGATTTTTGGCATATTCTCAGATCAGAATTGCAGCAATCAGATTGGAACACTTACGACAAATGAGAATGGCGATACAAATGAAGTTGAAGTAACTGCCGGGACTGTTTATATCAAAGAACTTTCTGCACCGAAAGGATATAAGCTGGATACGACAGTACACAGTCTGAAAGTTGAAGCCGGAAAAACAGCCGTATTAAATGTTTCCGATGTTCCGAAAGTAACAGAGACATTGGTAGATCTGTTCAAGATTGATATGGAGACAGGAAAAGCAACTGCACAGGGAAATGCAGCACTGTCAGGAGCAGAGTTTACCTGGCATTATTATGACGGATTTTATACAAAAGATAACTTACCAGAGAAAGCAACACGTACCTGGGTTACAAAAACGGTGGCAGAAAAGACAGTGACGGAACTATCCATTATGTGACAAAACTGTCAGATGCTTACAAAGTATCGGGAGATGCATTTTATACACCCAGAATGAAAAAAGTGTATTACCACTTGGAACACTGACTGTTGAGGAGACAAAAGCACCAGACGGATATTTACTTGACGGAGCTTATATGCGGGCAGGGAGACAACACAGAGCAGATAAAAGGAATGTATCTGACACAGATCACAGAGGACGGAGAGCTTGCAGTTCTTTCCGGAAGCAATCAGTATTCCGTATCTGATCAGGTAATCCGAGGTGGTGTGAAGATTCAGAAACGTGATTTAGAGACAAAAGATACTAAAGCACAGGGAAGTGCCACATTAAAAGATACTGCATTTGCAATTATTTCTTTGAACGAAAATTCGGTTCTGGTAGAAGGAAAGCTGTACAAAAAGAACGAGAAAATTAAGACGATTCAGACGGGGATTGACGGAGTAGCATCGACGACGGCAGATTTACTTCCGTATGGTAAATACAAACTGGAGGAGACAAAAGCACCGGAAGGTTATTTGACTAACGGAGCAAAAGCAATCGAATTTTCCATTACGGAGAATGGAAAATTGTGGATTTAACTGATGAAAGCCATTCCATTTACAACCAAATTGAGCGTGGAGATTTGGAAGGAGTAAAGATTGGAGCAGGCACACATAAGAGACTTGCCAATGTTCCATTTAAGATTACAAGCAAAACAACCGGAGAGAGCCACATCGTAGTGACAGATAAAAATGGTCAGTTTTCAACTGCTTCCGATTGGGCATCCCATAAGAAAAATACAAATGCCGGAACATCCAGTGAGGACGGAATCTGGTTCGGAACTTCTGAGCCGGATGACAGTAAAGGTGCCTTACTTTATGACACTTATGAGATTGAGGAATTAGCTTGTGAATCCAACAAAGGTATGAAATTGATTCCGGTATTTGAAGTTGTTGTGAGCAGAAATAAAGTAACAATCAATCTTGGAACATTGACCGATGAGTATGAAAAAGAAATTACTATTCATACAACAGCAACGGATAAGCAACGGGCGAAAAAATAATTGTTGCAGGAAAGAAAGTAACGATTGTAGATACAGTTACGCTGGACAGTCTGGAAGAAGGCAGAAAGTACCAGTTAAAAGGCTGGCAGATGCTGAAAGAGGAAAATGCAGAACTGCTGATTGATGGAAAACGTGTGGAGAGTGATTATACCTTTACTGCTGACAATGAGAAAATGAAAGTAGAAATTTCTTATACGTTCGATGCATCAGAACTTGATGGACAGAATTTGGTTACATTTGAAGAATTATATGACCTGAAGAATCCGGAAGAACCTGTAAAAGTTGCAGAGCATAAGGACATTGACGATGAAGGTCAGACCGTCCTGATTACCGAGCGAAAGATTTTGATTCATACCACAGCAACTGATAAGAATGGAAGGAAAGAAATCGAAGCCGGAAAAGATCTGACGATCGTGGATACGGTTACTTTAGAAGGACTGGAAATTGGTACAAACTATAAGCTGTCTGGTTGGCAGATGGTTCAGGCAGAAAATGCAAAGCTGCGTATTGATGGTAAAGAAATTACCAATGATTATGAATTTACAGCGGACAAGGAAAACATGGAAGTGCAGATTGAGTTTACTTTCGATGGCAGCACGCTTGGAGGAAAGCAGCTTGTAACCTTTGAAGAACTGTATGATATAACAAATCCGGAAGAACCGAAAAAGGTAACAGAGCATAAGGATATCAACGATGAAGGACAGACTGTAACCATCAAAGAAGTACCGGAAACACCAACCCCAGAGACACCGGGTACTACTACAAAAACCAGTAATTCTCCGAAAACAGGAGACACTGCAAATGCAATTTTATGGATAGCCATTCTGGTATTATCAGCAGCCGGAATCACAGGAGTTCGTATCTGGAATAAAAAGAAACAGGTTAAGAGATTAGAAATTGAAGAAAAGAAAGAAGAGGAGGAGTAAAACAGAGGGCGGCGATAAGCTGCCCTTTGATGATGAAATGGGAAAAAATCAGAAAGCAATAAAAGTATTACAGCGTTTATTTGATGCCGGATACGGAACGGAAAAAGAGATTGTTAATATGGCGATGGATGAGATGCTTGCTTTGCCGGGAGTGAATGTAGCAGATCTGTGCATTATCAGTGAGCTGCAGAAAAGCATTAAGGCAAACAAAGTGATAAGCTATTTGTCAGGGAAAACAGAAGTAAAGGAAGAAACGAAAGGAACAGATTATGGTGGAACAACCTAAATATTTGGAAATGACATTATCACAATTGAAATCATATGTGGAATCTTCAGAGAGTAATGTTTTTTTTGTTGTAGAATTTCCAAAAGGAGATCAGAAGGATGGAGAATGAATTGGAAGTTGTGAATATCCGTATCCTGAATATGAAAAATAATGGACAGGTAATCAATATGAATCTGGTCAGTGTTGGAACAATCAATGCATCTTTGGTAATTCCCAGAGAAGTTTTTAAGAGCAGTATTCTGGCAAATGCTTCTGCAATCATTGGACTTCATAATCATCCCAGTGGCAATGTGAAACCGTCAAAAGAGGATATGATTGTTACGAGAAAACTGCAGAAGTGCGGACAGCTATTGGGGATAGAATTGCTGGATCATATCATTGTCGGTGGAACTAATGGAAAGATGCTCAGCTTCCGAGAAGAAAAGATGTTGAATGTGACAGGAAGGATGGATTGGGGGAGAGATAGAAAAGAAAAAAGAATTAGAAGTTTTTATTTATTGTAATATTTCATGTAGCGGCATTAGTAAAATAGTGTCGCTACAAAAAGCTGACTTATACATTGATATTATATGCATAACTCAAAATAAAATTGTTAAAAATAGAAAAAGAAACAATATATAACGAAAAAATCTCTAAATAAGAAAATTTACATTGACTGAGAGAAGAGTAAAGCATATAATAAAGGTGGAGGTGTATAAGAATGTTAGTAAAAGTAAGTGTTGAAAATTTTAAATCTTTTGATAAAGCAGCAGAGCTGACAATGATTTCCTCAAATAAAATACGAACAAATGCAAATCACAGGTTAAAGATAAAAAGTACCCAGTTATTAAAATATGCAGTAGTTTATGGAGCAAATGCATCTGGAAAGACCAATTTGGCATTGTTCTTTAAATTTTTTAAAGATAGTGTCTGCAATGGTATTCCGATAGAAGCTACACAGATGTTTTGTAAGAATCGGCAGGAGAATAAGGAACGAGAAAGTGGTTTTGAAATTCAGATTACTGTAGGTGACAAATTTTATGCCTATGGTTTTTCTGCAGTTTTAAGCAGACGAAAAGTAACCGGAGAATGGTTATATGAATTATATCAGAACGGTTCAGCAAAATGTCTCTTTGAACGAGAAGGAAGTAAACGTCCGGTGTTAAATGAGAGCATTACTTTGACAAATACAGAAAAAAACAAATTTGAAACCTATGCAGATGATTTTGAAGGAAATGAAACATCTTTGTTCCTGACGGAAATGAATCGTGGAAAAAATATAGCACACGATCAAAATTACTGTTCTTCCGGGATGTATATGACTGGATTCAGAATCATATTTCGATTATCACACCGGATACGCCATTGATTGATTTGGAATATTATTATGATGATAATTCGCTGAAGCTGATTAATAAATTGATCAAAACATTTGATACGGGTATTAGTCAGGTAAAAATCGAAGAAATTACATTGGATGAGTTATCAAATGCATTGCCGAAATCAGTATTTGATAAGATGATGCAGCATGTAAAAAATAGAATGGAAGAGCAGGAAGAACCATCATTCAGAATGACGATGAGGTCGAAGGAAACTTTCTTTAATATCGAAGTTGAAGGACATTCTGAACCGAAGGTCACAACAATCCGGTTGCATCATAATAAGTCATTTTATGAGTTCGGTTTTGACGAAGAGTCTGATGGAACGAGAAGATTATTCGATTTGATGGATATGCTGTTGAATAAACGAGAAGATGTTCTTTATGTTGTGGATGAATTGGAGAGAAGCTTACATCCGAAGCTGACAGAACGATTTTTGCAATTGTTTATGCAGCTACATGATGAGCAGCGTATGCAGCTATTGTTCACTACACATGAATCATCCATTATGGATCAGTCTATTTTTAGAAGGGATGAAATCTGGTTTGTAGAACGTAACGCAGAAAATGCAAGCTCTATTTATTCCTTAGATCGTTTCAAGGAGAGGTATGATAAAGTGTTGAGCAAGGCATATCTGGAAGGAAGATATGGTGCGATACCGGTATTTTCAACATTCGACTTTAGAGAGGAGGAGTAGCCTTGGCTCCAGTAAGAAGTTATACGAATTGGAATAGCAGAACTACAGATGAAGAAGAACAGATTGAGCCTTATCGTAAGTACTTTTTCATATGTGAGGGTGCAAATACTGAAACATGGTATTTCAAAAAGTTAATTGATATCCGAAAAGAGTTAAATATTCATCCATTGATCGATATCCGGTTACTTGAAAAAACAGAGGGAGACAGGGACATTTCATTTCCAAGACGTTTGATTGAATTTGCAGAAAATCAGAAAGAAAATTCAGAAATAGCATTTGATAAAGAACGGGATAAGATGATTGTTGTATTTGATGGAGATATTTTTGAAGAGAAAGTACTTGATTATGATGAATTAGTAGCAGAAGGTGAAAAGAATAATATATTAGCGGTTAGCAATCCGGCATTTGAATTATTTCTGTTGTTACATTATGAAAATTCATACGAAGATGATATTGAGCCAAATGCTGAACAGATTATCCAGAATGAAAAAAAGATGGACATCAGACATTTATCTATAAGTTGTTACTTGCCAGAACAGGAATCAATCCAAAGAAAATTCTGCAATTGGAGAACTGGCGAAAAATATAGAGATTGCTATTGA
>VOFI01000770.1_pt1 | contig 56228 bp, 75 predicted proteins | sample 5384131 | NCBI WGS metagenome assembly VOFI01 (sample SAMN12384728, study PRJNA508395) | human gut metagenome | isolation source: healthy gut H | host: Homo sapiens
GGGCTACTCACGGAGAGCCGTCTGATATTAATTCCCATCCTCAGGTAAGCGATTCCGGCCGCTTCGCCGTAGTGCATAACGGCATCATCGAAAACTATATGTCTTTGAAAGAATATTTGATCAATCATGGCGTGGAGTTCGTTTCCGAGACAGATACTGAGGTTATCGCGCAGCTTTTCGAGTACTATTATGACGGCGATATGCTGGACACCATGCTTAAGGTTTTAGCCAAGGTGGAGGGCTCCTATGCCATCGGCGTGATCAGCCAGGAGCATCCGGATGAGCTGCTCGCGGTGCGGAAGGACAGTCCATTGATTGTAGGAATTGGAGAAGGGGAAAACTTTATCGCATCGGATATTCCCGCGATTTTATCCCATACCCGTGATATTTACCGGCTGGAGGATAATGAGATCGTGGCGCTGAAGGCCGACAGCATTACCGTGTATAATATGGAGAAAGAGGTTGTCTCCAAAACGCCGTTTCATGTAGATTGGGATGTTTCCTCTGCGGAAAAGGGCGGCTATGAGCACTTTATGTTTAAGGAAATTATGGAACAGCCGGAGGCGATTCGAAAAACCATCAGCCCCCCGACTTAAAAATGGAAAAATTGTCCTGGATGACGTTTCGCTCTCCAAGGAGGATTTAGAGAAAATCAGTAAAATTGTGGTTTTAGCCTGCGGCTCTGCGTACCACGTAGGAATGAACGCCAAATATATCCTGGAAAAATCGCGCGGATCCCGGTAGAGGTTGATTTGGCCTCGGAGTTCCGGTACCGTGATCCTATTATCGATGAAAGCGTTTTAGTTTTGGTCATCAGTCAGTCCGGCGAAACCGCCGACACGTCTTATCAGATCTCTGCGGATGAGATTGCAAAGAAGGGCTATAAGGGCATCATTTTTTCCGGTGGACCAAACAGTGTTTATGCTGAGAAGGCCCTGCGTTGCGATCCGGACATATTTTCCCTGGGAATCCCGGTCCTCGGTATTTGCTACGGCGCTCAATTAATGGCCCATTTATTGGGAGGTACGGTTCAACAGTCTGATGCCAGAGAATACGGTAATACTATGGTTCATGTAGAAACGGATTCCCCGGTGTTTTTTGGCGCGCAGCAGGAAAATATTTGCTGGATGAGCCATACCGATTATATTTCGAAAGTTCCGGAAGGCTTTCGAGTGATTGCTCAAACTGAGGGCTGTCCGGTAGCCGCAATGGAAAATCAAGAAAAGAAGCTGTATGCGTTTCAATTTCATCCGGAGGTAGAACACTCGAGAGAAGGAATTTTCTATTTAAAAAACTTTCTCTACGGTGTTTGCGGCTGTAAAGGCGATTGGGTTATGTCTTCGTTTGTTAAAGATACCATTCAAAGCTTAAAGGAAAAGATCGGCGATAAAAAAAGGTGCTCTGTGCTTTATCTGGAGGAGTAGATTCCTCTGTGGCGGCTTTGCTGGTTCATAAAGCGGTAGGTAAGCAGCTGACTTGTATTTTTGTAGACCATGGCTTGTTGCGTAAGGATGAGGGGTGATCAGGTAGAAACCGTATTCCGCAAGCAATTTGATATGAATTTGATCCGAGTCAATGCAAAGGATCGGTTCTTATCAAAATTAGCGGGAGTATCCGAACCAGAAAAAAAACGTAAAATTATCGGCGAAGAGTTTATCCGGGTGTTCGAAGAGGAATCTCAAAAGCTTGGTAAAATTGAGTTCTTGTGCCAAGGGAACTATCTATCCGGATGTAGTCGAGAGTGGTGTAGGGGAAGCCGCCGTGATTAAAAGCCATCATAATGTTGGCGGACTGCCGGAGGATGTTGGCTTTGAAGGAATTATCGAACCCTTAAGAGATTTGTTTAAGGATGAGGTTCGCCAAGCTGGTCTGGAACTTGGAATCCCAGGTTCTTTAGTATGGAGGCAGCCTTTCCCGGGCCCCGGCCTTGCGATCCGGATTATGGGTGATATCACGGCTGAAAAGCTTGAGATTCTAAAGAATGCAGACGCTATTTTCCGTGAGGAAATCGCATCCGCAGGATTAGATCGGAAAATCAGCCAGTATTTTGCAGTGCTAACAGGAATAAAAAGCGTAGGCGTAATGGGGGGATGGGAGAACCTATGATAATACCATTGCCCTAAGAGGAGTAACAACCTCTGATTTTATGACAGCGGATTGGGCTAGAATTCCTTACGAAGTTTTAGAAAAGGTTTCCAACCGTATTATCAATGAAGTCAGTAACGTGAATCGTGTGGTTTATGATATTACCTCTAAGCCGCCTGCGACCATTGAGTGGGAATAAAGGTAAAAAGCTTCTCAAAACCTCTATTTTATTTGTAAAGCATTGGTTTTATCGTGTTTTCTATAGGACCCTCTTTTTGAGGTGATACGATGTGAGGCAAAAGTAAACACCTCGATCTGGCTTTTAAGTAACCTCTCGGTATTTCATGAGCAATGCCGAGAGGTTTTTGGTTTTGTTTGTCATACGAAAAAGGCTATTATAATAAAAAAATCCTTTCTTACTTTGGCGGAAACGTATTAGTGATATTAAGTCATTGATGTGCTGCATTCGTAAAATATAATTCTGTTAGTTATAAAAATAAACTGATGATCATAGGCTTTTTTATGTTGTACTTTATTCTTGTAAGGTAAGCAACCCATAAAAAAGTCTTGCTTTTTTATGGGTTTTGTGTTATTTTAAATTCGAACCGGTTCGGAAAGCGAGGAATTACAGTGAGGCTCACGATTTCTGATATTGCGAAAAAAACAGGATATGCCAAAAGTACGGTATCGGCTGCGCTGAACAATAAACCGGGAGTGAAACCAAAAACCAGAGAAGAAATCCAGCGGATCGCAGCAGAAATGAATTATATTCCCAATGAGTTTGCACGCAATCTGTCCATGCAGACTACGAATACCATCGGGATCATTGTGCGGGATATCACCAATCCTTTTTACGCCAAGATCTGCCGTGCCATTGAGAATACTGCTTCCGAGCACGCTTATACAACCTTAATTTTAAATACTGACGGTATCCGTGAAAAAGAACTGAACGCTATTAGGGTAATGTCGGGTCAAATGGTGAGTGGGGTTATCATCGATATCAGCGGCAAAGATACAGATCTCCTAATGGAGTTGAACAAATTTGGTCTACCCTTTGTAGTGTTTGGAACCACGGCCGGCGAGCTTGCTGCGGATAGCGTAGAGGCTGACGATTATAACGGTGCCTATCAGGCGGCCGAATATCTTTATTCTTGCGGCCATAGAAAAATTGGCTTTGTCCACGGAGGAATGGAGTCGGTCTATTCCCAACGGCGTTTACGGGGAATCAGGAAGGCATTGGAGCATAATGGTATTGAGCTGGAGGAAAAATATATTTTTATAAAGCTAAAACCATACAGGAAGGCTATCTGATGGGAAAAAAGCTGGTAAATTTCGAGGATTTGCCCACCGCAATTATTGCGTATAATGATTTGGTGGCGGTAGGGATGATCCGTGCCCTGGAGGAAAATGGACGGCAGGTACCGGACGATATCTCCATCATCGGATTTGATGATATTGAATTAATGACTTTCCCTTTGACTACTGTGCAAATTCCGGAATATGAGATGGGAGAGAAGGCGGCAGAGCTTTTGTTTGATAAAATTATGGGAAAAGCCAGTGGCAGGCCCAGAGAAATTTTACTGGATACTGAGCTAGTGGTAAGAAAATCGGTGAAAAGACTATTATAATCTTTTTAAGGAAAATCCGAACCGGTTCGAAAAAACTGGTGAGGGTATGCCTTAGCATTAAAAAAGTAGCCCTGCATGTTAGTAGTTATTTTTCAAGCAGTTAATTAGATAAAATTTGTTGCAAAAATACAACACAAGTAGAGTTGCTAGTTAGGCAAAAGAACCTGTTAGTTTATTGTATAGAAATATCGAACCGGTTCGGAAAATACTTTGAAAAGTATTTTGTGATAAATTTCAGGTAAATTATTAAAAAGGAGGGCAATTATGTTAAAACAAAAGATGGCATTGCTCTTGGCGGCGGCTATGCTGGCCGGTGCTGTGTCCGGCTGTTCCAACAGCCAGCAAGGTGGAGAGGTATCTGCGGACTCCGGTGCTTCCGCGCAGAGCGAGGGTTCCTCCCAGGCGGAAAACCAGGAGCCCGTGACCATTAAATTCGTAGGATACGCGAACTCTGCTGCCGGCTTCGAGGCAAGGGCTGAGGAATTTATGTCTCAGCGCTCTGATATCAAGGTAGAGGTGCAAGGAATTCCTGCTAATAGCTGGGGTGAGCTCATGCAGGCGATTAGTGTAAATATCGCTGGCGGCGATGTTCCGGATATCGCAGATATCGCCAGCGAGGGCCAGAGATCCTTTGCGGCCTCCGGTATTATTATCCCGATTGACGAGTATCTCGAACGGGATAAGGAAGAAATGAAAGAGACTCTGGATGAAATTGACCCGGCGCTGATGGAAACCATGAAGTACGACGGAAAGACCTACTGTCTGCCCACGGTTTGGAACAACATATTGTTGTACTATAATAAAAATGTGCTGGAACGTTTCAACATCCCCGAGCCGGAATCCGGATGGACCATTGATGATTTTATCGAGATCTGCCAGACTGTGACCTCTGAGAACGACGGTACCAATGATGTTTACGGTTATGCCTTTGGAAACGCTTACTTTAATACAATTGTTCCTTGGATGATAGTTTCTGGCGGCAATGTGCTTAACGACGATTGGACCGAGTCACGCCTGACGGATCCGGACACCCTTGCGGGCGTGCAGCTTTTGTATGACTTTGTTTATAAATATAATATTTCTCCAAAAATTGATGCCGGCGTAGCTGACCTGGATCTGTTCGTGCAGGATAAGCTGGCCTTTATGAGTGCGGGCATGTGGCAGGTTAACGCTCTGAAAAACGCCGACTTCCCGGTAGATGATTACGACGTAGTGGATCTTCCCATTGTAAAAGAGGATAAAGCTGTGATCGGCGTAGGTGGTGCTCCAATCTTCGCAGCCAGCGAGCATCAAGACGCCGCTTGGGAATTCGCAAAGTTTCTGTCCAGCAAGGACTTCCAGGATACCTTTATCGTAGAGGATGGCTGGTCCATTCCCGCCGTGAAATCCGCTGCCGATACTCTGGCCGCCAAGGATTTTGCCCCGGCTCATGCCGACTTGTTTTACGCTTCTGCCCAGAAGGGCGTAATGGTTCCGGCTCCACAGGAATATGGCGCTATCGAATCTGTTTTGCTCCGTGAGTTCGGCGCCGCTATGGCTAACATGAAGACGATGGAAGAAGCCATGGCAGCTGCGGAAGAAGAAATTAACGCTGAGATCGCAAAACGCGGATAATTTCTCCAGGCGGTAATTTTCCAGCAGGACAACGCCGCCGCAAGGCGGCGTTGTCCTGCTCAACTCAAAAGAAGCGGTTGCGAAAATCGGAAAGCTTGCAGCCCGCATTGTAGTATATAAAGCAACCGTTGTAGTGTTGCCGGGGCTTTTTGTAAGCTGAGTATTTCCAGACAGGTTCGATTGGAGCTGATTTCCAGAAAGGGCGCGGTACGATGAAAACACATTGAAAAGATAAAGGAAAAGAAATCATGTGGGCTTACATTATGTTAGCCCCGGCGATTCTGCTGTTTATTACGTTTGTTTTGATTCCCTTGGTGTCCACCTTTGTAATCTCCTTTTGTGAATGGGATATGCTGACGCCGGCTGAGTTTGTAGGCTGGCAGAATTTTGAAACCTTGTTAAACGATCAGCGGCTTCGCACAGTGATTATTAATACCTTGATTTTTGCGGTTGCCGCCGTGATCCTCAAAATTGGAATAGGATTACTGTTGGCCGTAGTGGTCCACAGTATTCGAAATAAATTTTGACCTCTGTGATGGAATCTGTTTTCTTTTTCCCGATCATTCTGCCTATGGCCATTGTCGCCATTGTCTGGGGAATGCTGCTGAACACGGATATGGGCGTAATCAACGGACTGCTGACCACGGTGGGCTTGGGCAAGGTTCCCTGGCTGACCGACCCCAGATTCTCCCTGATGACGGTTATCATCCTGGATGTTTGGAAGGGCGTAGGTTTTTTCTTTATCATTTACCTAGTGGCTCTGCGGAATGTCCCCAAGGATCTTTATGAGGCCGCGGAGATCGACGGTGCTGGCAAGAGTAAAAAGTTTTTTTTCCATTACCCTGCCTCTAATTTCTCCAACCACTCTCTTCCTAACCATTCAGGCGGTGATCGGTTCTCTGCAGGTGTTTGACCAGGCGTACGTTCTTACCAAAGGCGGCCCCGGGGATTCCAGCAGCACCATGGTGTTCTATATCTGGCAGAACGCTTTCCAGAAGATGGATATGGGATATGGAACCACCCTGGCTCTTTTGCTGTTTGTTTTCGTCATGATTGTTACAGTGACCCAAATGGTATTGAGTAAAAAATGGGTGTTTTATAATTAAACCAGGAAGGAGCTTAAACAATCATGAGAAAATTAAAAAGAGTGCCCTGGTGTCTTTTCCTGATCGTGTTTTTAACGATCGGCACAATCATTATGATCTACCCCTTCATCTGGATGGTTTCCGCTTCCTTTAAGGAGGTGACGGAAATGTATCAGATACCTCCGACGGTTATCCCCAGGAATCCTACCATTAAAAATTACTTGGTGGTATTCCAGCAGATGGGCTTGTTGGCGGCTATGTATAAAAACAGCCTGATTGTTTCTACCAGCATCACCGTGCTGCAAACGCTGACCGCGTCATTAGCGGCGTTTGTGTTTGCGAAATTGCGCTTCCCGGGAAAGAATTTTATTTTTATCACCTTCATGGCGGCTATGATGGTTCCGGCACAGCTGACGATTATTCCCAACTACTTTATTGTCAAGGCTCTGGGGCTGATGGACAGCTTGGGAAGTCTGATCGCTTTGGGAGCCTTCAGCGCTTTTGCCATCTTCTTAATTCGCCAGTTTTTTATGTCTCTGCCTTTAGAACTGGATGACGCCGCTAAAATTGACGGTTGCGGCTACTTCCGATCCTACTTATTGATCCATTTCCCTTTGGCTAAATCGGTTCTGTCGGTAAACGCGATTCTATGCTTCAACGGTGCCTGGGGAGATTTCTTCAACCCGTTGATTTTCTTGAAGAGTATTCAGAACATGACCTTGCCTCTGGGCTTGAGTATGCTTCAGGGAATGTACAGCCAGCAGAGTCCGGCGGTAAACGTAGCTACGATGGTTGTGGCTCTGATCCCTGTTTTAATCGTTTTCCTGATAGGCAGAAAACGCCTGATCGCGGGCGTTGCCACAACGGGCATGAAGATGTAGCAAGAAATTTTATTTGCGGAGGAAATTATGACACAGGACAAGGAATTGTGCTTTTTATGGGATAATACAATTCATGGAGCCATTCCAGCCTTTGAAAAATTTGAAGCGGCTTTCGCTTTTGAGAAAGTGTTCGAGCATCCCTATTGTCCAGAGGAGGTGGATCTGAAAGCCTATATTTTAAAGCCGAACGGGGATCAAAAGCAGATTTCCGGATTTTGGTACGAGGGCTTTCAGCGCGTTTTGCGAAATGGGCGGGAGATATTGATTTCTACACTGGAAAAGGATTGGAGAATCCGTTATTCCGCCCAGGTGCCCGGAGAATACCGCTACTATGTAACTCTGCTGGACAAAAAGCGCCACCGCTCTTACCGGTATCCGGAGAAGGGGGAGCTCTCTTTTACGGTAACCCCATCGGACAGAAAGGGCTTTTTGCGGGTTTCCGCACGGGATCCGGCTTATCTGGAGTTTTCCGACGGCAGCCCCTATTTAGGCATTGGACATAATTTATGCGGCTGGGAATGGGGAGGCACCGATAACCGCCTGGGAACCTATGAATATGACCGGTGGCTTTCTTCCATGGCTCAAAATGGAGCGAACCTAACCCAGTTCGATTTCTGCGAGGGCGATCAGATCGAGTGGACTCCCTGTGATAATGAGCTGCCTTTTTCTGAGGACTGGAAAGGGCTGAACGAGTATAATCAGCAAAACGCCTGGAAAATGGACCGGAGGTTCCAAACAGCGGAAGAGCTGGGGATTTTTTTCCGGCTTTCCCTGTTTCATTGGGAGGACTTTGACGACGAGACGGAGAAATTTCCTGATTGGGGCTGGAACCGAAATCCCTATCACGATCAGAACGGCGGCCCCGCAAAAACGTATCCGAATTTTTTGAAAAGCCAGCCTGCAAAAAATATGTAAGATATTATCTGAAATATGTGGCGGCACGTTGGGGATATAGCCCTAATCTGATGGCCTATGAGCTCTGGAATGAGATCGACGCTCCGGAGGTTATGTGGAGAGCGGGGGAGGACTACGATCAGGAGGCCTCCAAGGTCATTGGATGGCACAGCGAAATGGGAAGTTACCTGAAACAGCTGGACAGCAAGCACCTTGTGACATCTAGCTTTGCAGATTCCAGACGGGATTTAAATTTGTGGCGCTTCCCTGTATTGACTTGACCACAGTTCATCGTTATACTTATTTCAATGAGGAATACGGCCAGCGGCAGTACGATACCGAGGGAGCCCTGAGCGCGGTTTTAAAGGAACGGTTCAGCCAGGTGGAAAAGCCGGTTCTGTTCGGCGAATTTGCCTTATCTCCCGGCGGAGATATCCAAAAGGATTATGACCCGGAGGGAATCGAGTTTCATAATCAATTGTGGGCTTCCTTGCTTTGCTGAAATCCTTGGGAACCGCAATGCACTGGACCTGGGGCTCTTATGTGGATAAAAATAGGCTTTATAGTGAATATCTTCCGGTTTCCCGTTTTTTCGCTGGAGAGGATCTGCGGCGAACAGTTTCCTTTTCCAACCTGGACGCGGTCACAGAGAGACTTCTTATCTTGGGCCTGAGAAAAACAGACCGGGCCTGCCTGTGGATAAAAAAAAACGGGACTGGGGCTTTTGTCAGGCTAACGCGGGAAAGAATCCTTTAGTGGAAAAGGGAAACACGGCGGAGATTCCAGGTCTGGGAGCCGGAGAATACCAGGCGGAGTTTTATGATACCAAGACCGGAAAAATAACGGAGAAAAGCGCGATAACCGCCGCAGGAGAAACGCTGACGCTGCTTCGCCCGGATTTTCCGGAGATTTGGCGGTCAAGCTAAGGCCTAGGGAGAAAGAAGCGCTTTGGAAAAGCGTCGATTTTCCAAGGCCGAAAAACAGTTCCCGAACAGAATTTTCATCGGATAGGGTAGTTCTTTCCGCTGGTGGGGCAGGCTTTTGCGGAGAAAAAGAGGAATACCGGTTTGTTTACCAGCAGGCTTCAGGGGATTTCCGGCTTTCCGCTGAAATCAGAAGCCTTACCAACTTGGGCGAGCGTGTGGCGGCAGGCCTGATTCGGGACAGCCTGGAACCGGAGAGCGGCTACATCGCCGTGCTGCTTCATCCTTACTCAAAAGCACAGGTTATTATCAGGCGCGATGGAAACACAGAAATTTTGAAGGAATTCGATGCAGGAGAAAGACCATGCTTTGGGTTAAACCGTGCAGCGGGAGTCCTGACCGTCCGGCTGGCCAAGCAGGGGCGGGAGTGGGAACCCGTGTTCCAAATCCAGGTTTCCAAGGAGAAAGAACTGCTGGTCGGCCTGACGGCAGCCTCCAGTCATACCATCACTTATATTACAGCGGAATTTCATCAACTACGTTTAGCCAAAATAGAGGAGGAAATATTATGACAAACAATCAGTATGGCGCCAAGGTTTATCCTTATGAAGCCACGGAATGTAAATTTCTGCTGGGGGGCATTGGCACCGGCAATGTATCTGTGGGGACCCGGGGCAACTACTGCGACTGGGAAATTTTTGGCCAGCCGGGAAAGGGAATCCACTTTCCATATACGTTTTTCGCACTTTGGGCAAAAAGCAAAATACTCAGCCCATCGTCCGAATTCTGGAATCCCGGATTCAGCCGCCGTATACTTGCTCTCACGGGTTTATTTCGGCTGATTTGGCTGGGCTGCCCCGGTTTGAGCGTTCCAGTTTTTCGGCTGCTTATCCCTTTGTCAATGTAGCGTTAGAGGACAGTAAGCTGCCCCTTTCTGTGGAATTAGAGGCGTTTACCCCTTTTATTCCTCTAAACGCTAAGGATTCTGGAATTCCCGGCGCGGTGATCCGTTATAAGGTGAAAAACAACTCCGGTGAGGCGCTGGAGGCCACGGTGGCTTCGTCCGTCGCTAATGCAGTGGGCTTTAACGGCTACGACCTTTTTGACAATCTTTTGGTCAAAAGGCCGGTGGAAAAACCAATATCTTGACCAGGATCAAATGAAAGGGCTTTTATATACCAGTCCGGAGCTTGCGGAGGATGATTTTACAAACGGCAGCATTGCTGTGATGACTGGGGAGGACAGCGTTACGGTCAAGGAGGAGTGGCTTTCCGGTGCTTGGTGGGATGGTATTCATGATTTTTGGGATGACTTTTCCGAGGATGGAAAGCTGGAATTCCATTCGGAGTTCCAGGGCAAGGAAAGCAAATTCAATGATTTAAGCGATTTGAGAATCGGCTCCTTAGGCGTGCGCAAAACGATTCCGGCATATGGAGAGGCTGTATTCGAATTTATTCTTACTTGGTATTTTCCGAATCGTCCAAAATACTGGGGCGGCCATGTCTGCCCGGAAAACCGGAATAAAAAGGAGATTGAGCATAACTATTACGCCGGTTTCCAGAAAAACGCCTGGGATTACGGCGTATATCTCTACAAAAATTTGGAGAGTCTGGAAAAAGCCTCCCGCTCCTTTACCAAAGCGCTTTATGAAAGTACGCTGCCGGATTATGTGATCGAGGCGCTGGCCAATAATATCACCGTTTTAAGAAGTCCTACCTGTTTCCGGATTTCCGACGGTACGTTCCTGTCATGGGAGGGGAGCTTTCCCCAACACGGCAGCTGTGAGGGGAACTGCACTCATGTGTGGAATTATGCGCAGACCGCCGCATTCTTGTTCCCCGAGCTGGAGCAGTCTATGCGAAGGACAGAATTCCTGTTGGAAACCGACGATACAGGCAGAATGGCGTTTCGGACGCTGCAAGTATTCGGAGACAAAAAATGGGAAATGATCCCCGCTGTAGACGGACAAATGGGTACCATTCTGCGGCTTTACCGGGATTGGAAGCTGGGCGCTGGGGATGCCCTGTTAAAAGAAACCTGGGGAAAAAGCTGCCTTAGCGTTGGATTTCGCATTTACCTATTGGGATTCCGATAAGGACTGTGTACTGGATGATCAGCAAAGCATAATACCTATGATATAGAATTTTACGGTCCCAACTCCTTAAGCAACTCTCTGTTTTTGGCGGCGCTGAAGGCAGGAAAGGAAATGGCCGCATACTTAGGGGATACCGCGCATGCGGAAAAATATGCCGAAGCGTTCCGCAAAGGAAGCGAAAAAAATGGATTCCCTGCTGTGGGGAGGCGACTATTATATCCAGGTGATCGACGATATTAACGCCTATAAATACCAGTACGGCACCGGATGCCTGGCGGATCAGGTCTTTGGACAAATGCTGGCCCACCTGAATCACCTGGGCTATGTCCTGCCGGAGGAGCACATCAAAAAGGCCATTCACTCTGTATTCCAGTACAATTTCAAAGGAGACGATGGAGGATCATGTCAATGTCCAGCGTACCTATGCGCTGAATCAGGAAAAAGGCTTGGTATTGTGCAGCTGGCCTCAGGGCGGCCGTCCAAAGCGCCCTTTGTATACAGCGATGAAGTATGGTCCGGCATAGAATACCAGGTGGCAGCCCACCTGATTTTTGAGGGCTTTGTGGAAGAAGGCCTGGCCGTTGTGAAAGCGGTTCGGGAACGGTATAACGGCTACGATTGGAATCCCTGGAACGAGGTGGAATGCGGCAACCATTATGTCCCGCAGCATGGCGAGCTGGTCTGTGCTGGTGGCTCTGAGCGGCTATCAGTTCGACCTGGTAAATAATATCATCGGGTTTGCACCGGTGATCCATCAGGACGATTTTCGGTGTTTCTTTTCCAACGCCAAAAACTGGGGCGTCTATTCTCAGAAGCGTGACCCTAAAAGCGGCAAGCTGGAAACCAAGGTGGAAATTCTCTATGGAGAAGCAGATGACCTGAAGGTAAATCATCTCTGATACCCTAATGCTTTGTCAGCGTATTTGGTTCACTTACTATAATTTATCATGTTTTGCGATAATGGAGCTACTGGTCAGGCTAAGAACGATAAGAAAGGCGGGAAGAGAATTCTCTTCCCGCCTTTCTTATCGTTCTTAATTTGCCGCGATTCGGATTTTCAAAAAATTTTATTTATACACGGATCAATTCATATTCTGTAGTGCCGATTCCAAGCTCTACGGCATGAGCGATACCGACCTTCCAGTTGGTATTGGGCCCGACCTTGTGAAAATGATCCCCGGATTCGTTCCAATGCTCTTTAAGCTGGCTGTTTTGAATCGGGGGCTGAGCGTTTACCGCGTCGGCACAGGCTACATCCAGAGCTACTGGGTCGAAAGAGGCAAACATCCCCACATCCGGTACAATAGCAGCGTCATTTCCCGAATGGCAGTCGCATTGAGGAGACACATCCACAACCAGGCTGATGTGGAAGCAAGGCCGTTTGTCAACGACCGCTTTGGTATATTCCGCCACTTTTTGATTCAAAATGTCGAAAGACTCATCATCAGCGGGCTTAATTGCATCCCGATGACATACGCCAATGCACCTTCCACAGCCCGCGCAGAGGCTGTGGTTAATATTAGCTTTTTTGTCGGTAAACGAGATAGCGTCATGTGCGCAGGATTTGGCGCATACACGGCAGCCCACGCATTGTTCTTGAATTACGTAAGGCTTGCCTGCGCTGTGCATTTCCATTTTTCCCGCACGAGAGCCGCAGCCCATTCCGATATTTTTCAAGGCGCCCCCAAACCCTGTGATCTCATGGCCTTTAAAATGGGTTAAGCTGATAAAAACATCTGCATCCATAACGGCTCTGCCGATCTTGGCTTCCTTTACGTATTTTCCGCCGGAAACCGGGACTAAAACCTCATCGGTTCCTTTTAGCCCGTCCGCAATGATGACATGACAACCGGTGGAAAAAGGGGAGAATCCATTTAAATAAGCGGTGTCGATATGATCCAGCGCGTTTTTGCGCCCTCCCACATAGAGAGTGTTGCAATCGGTCAAAAAAGGCTTTCCGCCCAGATCTTTTACTGTGTCCGCTACGGTTTTAGCGTAATTAGGCCGCAAATAAGACAGATTCCCTGGTTCCCCAAAGTGAATTTTAATCGCGACGTACTTTTTTCGAAGTCGATGCCGCCAATGCCAGCCTTCCTGATAAGTCTGGCGAGCTTTTTTCTGTAAATTAGAGTTTTCTGTGGTTCGCATATCAGTAAAATAAACCCTGGACTTTTCCATAACAATTCCTCCTCAAGCACGCACAATAAAGTTTCTACAGGCTAAATTATAGCATAGGAGCATTTTAGAAACAACTCTCTGATTTTGCGAATATAACTGTATCGTCAAAAAACAGAAGTGCTTTAAGAGCAACACTCATAAGACAGTATTAGAAATGCTTCCCCGTTTTGCAGGTCATTCAGTAAAGACACAAGGAGTATTCCTATAAGATTATAGGATTAGAGACACACAATGATAGATTTAATGCCATATAGACTTGATTCCGCTCTTAAAAACCGCCGCAATATCCAGGCATTAGAATAGAGAATGAAAACGGATGCTCAGCTAGGATATAAATGTATCATGTATATCGTTAGAATTGAAAAATACGAGATTTTGTGGTATACTAAACCATCAGCATAAGCATTGTAGGATTGGCTTTTATGGAATCGCGGATTTTTAGTGAGCAAATTCTCGATTGGTCGAAATTGCTGGAAAAACAGGACGTTGTAAAAATCCATATTTGGGCCAATAGTAGCTATCATCAATAGAGGAAATCGTGTATGAACAATCAAAATGATAAAGAATTATTCAAATTGGTTTCCACCTATAAGCCTACGGGAGATCAGCCAGAGGCGATTGCCAAGCTGGTGGAGGGAATCAAAAGAGGGGATAAAGAGCAGACTTTGCTGGGGGTTACGGGCTCCGGTAAGACGTTTACTATGGCGAATATTATCTCGCAGGTACAGAAGCCAACACTGGTTTTGGCGCACAATAAGACCCTGGCGGCGCAGCTCTGCAGCGAGTTTCGCGAATTTTTCCCAACATCCGCAGTCGAGTATTTTGTCAGCTACTATGATTATTATCAGCCAGAAGCTTATATCGCTACGACAGACACTTATATTGAAAAGGATTCTGCGATTAATGACGAAATCGACAAGCTCCGTCATTCTGCGACCTCAGCCCTGTCCGAACGCAGAGATGTCATTATTGTGGCCAGCGTTTCCTGCATTTATAGCTTGGGTAACCCGATTGATTACCGCACCATGGTTATTTCTTTGCGGCCGGGAATGCAAAAAACCGAGACGAGCTTTTAAAGAAACTGGTAGAGCTTCAATATGAGAGAAATGATATAAACTTTATCCGAAACAAGTTCCGGGTACGAGGAGATGTAGTGGAAATATTTCCAGCCCAGTCCAATGATACGGCAGTGAGGGTGGAGTTTTTCGGTGATGAAGTGGACCGGATCAGCGAGTTTAATCCGCTGACCGGAGAAATCAAAGCGGATCTGAAGCATATCGCTATTTACCCGGCGTCTCACTACATCGTCCCCAAGGAAAAAAATGAAAGAGGCTATTCAAGAAATCGAACAGGAGCTGGAAGAACGGCTGGCATATTTCCGCCGGGAGGGAAAGCGCTGGAGGCCCAGCGTATTGAGCAAAGAACCCGGTATGATATTGAAATGCTTCAGGAAATCGGCTTTTGCAAGGGAATTGAAAACTATTCCAGAGTCATGGCGGGACGGGAACCAGGCAGCGCGCGCCGTTTACGCTTTTGGATTATTTTCCAAAAGACTACCTGTTGTTTGTGGACGAGTCCCATGTGACGCTGCCTCAGGTGCGCGGAATGTATGCCGGCGACCGGGCGAGAAAGGAAAGTTTGATTGAATATGGCTTTCGGCTTCCGTCAGCCTACGACAACCGCCCGCTGAATTTTGACGAGTTTTACCAGCGAATCAACCAGGCGGTGTTTGTCAGCGCAACTCCGGGAGATTTGGAACGGGAAAAGAGCACCCAGATTGTAGAACAGGTAATTCGTCCAACAGGTCTGTTGGATCCGGAGATTATCGTTAAGCCGACCGAGGGACAGATCGACGACTTGATTTCAGAAATCAATCTTCGGGTGGCTAAAGGCAACCGGGTGCTGGTAACCACATTAACTAAGAAAATGGCGGAGGATCTCACATCATACCTAGAGGGAATGGGGATTCGGGTTCGGTATATGCATCACGACATCGATACGGTGGAGCGGATGGAGATCATTCGAGACCTTCGTTTAGGTGAGTTTGATGTTTTGGTCGGTATTAACCTGCTGAGAGAGGGCTTGGACATCCCGGAGGTGTCTTTGGTGGTGATTCTGGATGCGGACAAAGAGGGCTTCCTGCGTTCCGACCGTTCCCTGATTCAGACAATAGGCCGCGCCGCCAGAAACGCGGAAGGCCAGGTTATCATGTACGCGGATCAGGTTACGCCCTCCATGGAAACTGCGATTCGAGAGACTCAGAGAAGACGCGATATCCAGATGCGGTATAATCAGGAGCATGGCATTACGCCGAAAACGATTGTTAAGAAAGTAGCAGAGGTTTTAGAAATTTCCAGCCATAAGGATGACAAAAAATCCGGAAAGCGGCTGACAAAGCTGGAACGCCAGCAGCTGATCGAGCAGCTTACCAAGGAGATGAAGGCCGCTGCAAAGCTTCTGGAATTGAACACGCCGCATATCTGCGAGACCGAATTAAAAAGCTGCAGTCCGGCAAATGACATGATTAAAAATTAAGGAGAGCTTATTTTGTCTAGTAAAAATATTTTTGTTAAGGGCGCCAGAGAGCACAACCTTAAAAATATTGATTTGGAGATTCCCAGAGATCAATTGGTAGTGTTCACGGGATTATCCGGCTCCGGAAAATCCTCGCTGGCGTTTGATACGATTTATGCCGAGGGGCAGCGGCGGTATGTGGAATCTCTTTCCTCCTATGCCCGCCAGTTTCTAGGCCAGATGGAAAAGCCGGATGTGGATTACATCGAAGGCTTGTCTCCGGCTATTTCCATTGATCAGAAAACTACCTCGAAAAACCCGAGATCCACAGTCGGCACCGTAACGGAGATCTATGATTATCTCAGGCTTTTGTATGCCAGGATCGGGATCCCTCATTGCCCGGTGTGCGGAAAGGAGATTAAGCAGCAAACCATAGACCAGATTGTAGATCAGGTAATGGCCCTGCCGGAAGGCTCTAAAATTATAGTGCTGGCGCCGGTCATTCGAGGACGAAAGGGCGAACACGTAAAAGAGTTCGAGGCTGCCCGAAAAAGCGGCTATGTACGGGTTCGCGTGGATGGCCTGATCTATGACCTGTCTGAGACGATCAAATTGGAAAAAAAATAAAAAGCATACCATCGAAATTGTCGTGGACCGTTTGGTGATTAAGCCTGAGATTCGTTCCCGGCTGTCTGATTCCATTGAAACAGCCTCCAGCCTGACCGGCGGATTGACCATTATTAATGTAGTGGATGGAAAGGATATCACCTTTTCACAAAATTACGCATGCCCTGAGCATGGAATCAGCATCGACGAGCTGACGCCCCGGATGTTTTCCTTTAATAACCCCTTCGGCGCCTGCAAAAAGTGCACCGGCTTGGGCGTGTTTATGAAGGTGGATCCGGATTTAGTGATTCCTAATAAGGAGCTTTCCGTCCGGCAGGGAGGAATTAAGGCGAGCGGATGGGCTATGGAAGGCAGCACCATCGCTTCCATGTATTTTGAGGCGCTGGCGAAGCAATACCGCTTTTCTCTGGATACTCCGATCAAAGATCTGCCGGCTGAAATTGTTCATTTGCTGCTGTATGGAACGCCGGCGGAGGATAAAATCAAAATTGTCCGGAAAAATGAGTACGGCAGCGGCACCTATTACACAAAATTTGAAGGAATTATCAATAATTTGGAGCGACGATTCCGAGAAACCTCCAGCAATTGGATTAAGGAAGAAATCGAGGGCTTTATGAGCGAAATTCCTTGTGATGAATGTCATGGGAAGCGCTTGAATCCGGAGAGCCTGTCCGTCACGGTGGGCGGGATCAATATCAGCGATTTCTGTGAAAAGTCTGTTTCTGACGCGCTGGAGTTTGTCAAAAATCTGCAGCTGACAGACAGGGAGCGGATGATTGCAAAAGCGATCTTAAAGGAGATCACCGAGCGGCTGGGGTTTCTGCAGAGCGTAGGCTTGGAATATCTGACCTTGTCCCGGGCGAGCGGGACGCTCTCCGGCGGTGAAAGCCAGCGGATTCGTCTAGCCACCCAGATCGGCTCCTCTTTAATGGGGGTTCTGTATATTTTGGACGAGCCCAGCATCGGCCTGCACCAGCGGGATAACGACAAGCTGCTTGGAACCCTAAAGCATTTGCGGGACTTGGGAAACACTGTGATCGTTGTGGAGCATGACGAAGATACCATGTACGCCGCCGACTATGTGGTAGATGTGGGACCAGGCGCCGGTGTTAAGGGCGGGGAGATCGTCTGTGCGGGCACGGTGGACGAAATCAAGGCCTGCGAGCGTTCTATCACAGGGCAGTACCTGAGTGGCAAAAAGCAGGTGATGGTGCCGGAGAAGCGCAGAAAGGGAAATGGAAAAACCGTAAAAATTGTTGGAGCAAGACAAAATAACTTAAAAAATATCGATGTAAAAATTCCCCTGGGAAAGCTGGTATGTGTCACCGGAGTTTCAGGCTCCGGAAAATCCTCGCTGATTAATGAAATTTTGTATAAGCATCTGGCGTCTGAGCTGAATGGTGCCAAATGCAGGGCTGGCGAACACGATAAGATCACCGGGCTGCAATATCTGGACAAGGTCATCGACATCAACCAGTCGCCCATCGGCAGAACGCCTCGCTCCAATCCCGCCACCTATACCGGCGTGTTCAACGATATCCGGGACCTTTTCGCTTCCACCCAGGAAGCGAAAATGCGGGGCTTTAACAGCGGAAGATTTTCGTTTAATGTAAAGGGAGGCCGGTGCGAGGCCTGCCAGGGCGACGGTATCCTAAAAATCGAGATGCACTTTTTGCCGGATATTTATGTTCCCTGTGAGGTGTGCAAAGGGAAACGGTATAACCGGGAAACCCTGGAGGTCAAATACAAGGATAAGAACATCTATGATGTTCTGGAAATGACGGTAGACGAGGGGTTGGAGTTCTTTGCCTCTCTTCCAAAGATTGCCCGTAAGCTTCAGACGCTTCAGGATGTAGGCTTGGGATATGTGAAGATCGGACAATCCTCCACTACGCTTTCCGGAGGAGAGGCCCAGAGAGTAAAGCTGGCCACAGAGCTTTCTAAGCGTTCTACCGGAAAGACCATCTATATTTTGGACGAGCCGACCACTGGCTTGCACATTGCCGACGTGCATCGTTTGATTGACGTACTGCAAAAGCTGGTAGACGCCGGTAATACCGTTGTGGTGATCGAGCATAATTTGGATTTAATTAAAACCGCTGATCACATTATCGATTTAGGTCCGGAGGGGGGAGATAAGGGCGGCTTTATCGTCGCGGAAGGAACTCCGGGAGGAAATCGCAAAAAGTAGAGAGCTCCTATACAGGACGTTATTTAAAGAAAATGCTGTGAGCAGAAAGCCGTCTGAAAAAACAGGCGGCTTTTTTTTTCATCGACTTAAGCGATGCGAGCTTTATTGGCTTCATGAGGGCCGGCTTCTATCGGCTTTCGCGCATGAAACCATAACAGGTTATCAAGATAAAAATCATATTTCTTACAAATAAAAAAGTTTACAATTAGTTAATGCACCCCGTGGGAAAATAGTGTAAAATACAGTTGTTATTTTAAAGAGACGACGCTGTGGAAATGGAGTTATCGCTGTGTTTGGTTACATCCGGCCCAATAAGCCCGAGTTGTTGGTCAAGGAATACGACCTATATAAAAGCGCTTATTGCGGCTTATGCAAACGGATGGGCAAGGACTACGGCAGGCTTTCCCGTCTTGCGTTAAGCTATGACGGCACGTTTTTGGCAATGCTCTCCATGGCGCTCCGGGATGATTGCCCGGGCTTTGAAGCGGGACGATGTGTGGCAAACCCGGCAAAACGATGCACTTACTGTACTGGCCACGAGGAAAGCTATGCCTATGCTGGCGCGGTTTCGGTTTTGACCGCCTACTATAAGATTAAGGATGATATTAAGGACCCGGATTTTGGGGAAAGCTCCGTTCTGTCTGTCTTTTGCCCTTTGCCGTACGAGGCTATCACAAAGCGAGAAAAAGATATCCAAAGTTAGACTCTATTGTTTATGAATATATACAAGCACAGTCAAAGGTGGAACAGGATCCTCAAACAGGCATTGACGCCGCCGCAGAGCCTACCGCGGTTATCGCTGCGTAAGGTTTTGATGCCGGTAGCCGGCGGGGATCAAATACGGGAAGCCATTTTCCTCCAATTAGGTTATTTTTTGGGTCGGTGGATTTATTTGATTGATGCGGCGGATGATATAGAAAAGGATCAAAAGAAAAACAACTTCAATCCTTTTGTTAAAAAAATTAATCCGTGAAAGGGAGAAGCCTTTGGAAGGGGAAGCCTTGGCGGATTATTGCAACGGTGTGTTAAATCAAACCCTTTCTCAAATTATTTTGTCCTATCAACTGTTGTCGCTGCGTCATTTTGACACAGTGATTTCAAATATTTTAACCCAGGGCCTTCCGGCCATGCAAAAAATTGGTTCTATATGACAGGAAAGCGAAAAGGGAAAAAAGTTTAAAAGCGCACTCTCAATTTTTATGGGGCAAACCCATTGGAGGTAACAATGTCAGATCCGTACAAAGTATTAGAGTATCGCCAAACGCTACCGATGATGAAATTAAAACCGCGTATCGGGAGCTGGCGAAAAAATATCATCCGGATAATTACGCGGAAAGCCCGTTGGCGGATCTCGCGTCCGAAAAGATGAAAGAGATCAACGAGGCCTATGATACCATTATGAACGACCGAAAGGCCCGCGCTAATAACGGCGGGTATCAGCAGAACGGCTACGGCGGGTATCAGGGCGGCTACCAGTCGGGCGCTTCCTATGGAAGAAGCACAGAATACAGCGATGTCCGCAATCTGCTGATGAACGGGAGAATTGCGGATGCGGAGCAGATTTTAGATGGGGTTCCCGCCGGCCGCAGAGGCGGAGAATGGTATTTCCTGAAGGGAACCTGCTTGTATAAAAGGATGGATGGAGGAAGCCTACAACAATTTCTCCACCGCTTGTAACATGGATCCCGGCAATATGGAGTACCGGGCGGCGATGAACCAATGTCAGAATCAGAGGAACGGCGCTTATGGCGGATATAACCGCACGGCTCCCGCTGCCGGCGGCTGCAACGCCTGTGATATGTGCTCATCCCTGATTTGCGCCGACTGTTGCTGCGAATGTATGGGCGGGGACTTGATTTCCTGCTGTTAACCATAAAAGGGAGGCTTTCCTTTTGAGTAAAAGTGGAAAAATAGCCCTGGGAGGTCTGCTGACGGCGCTGGGAGTAGTGCTGATGTTCCTCACTGGACTAATACCGATCGGCACCTATGCGCTGCCTGCTATCGCTGGAGTGCTTTTGATTGTGGCGGTGATCGAAATAGGGGCGAAATGGGCGTGGATGATCTATGCCGCGGTTGCAGTGCTGTCGCTGCTGTTTGCCGCGGATAAAGAGGCGGCGCTCTTGTTTGTATTGTTCTTTGGGTATTATCCGGTTTTAAAATCTTTTTTAGAACGGATCTCTAATAAAGTCCTTTCCTGGATCAGCAAATTTGCGGTGTTCAACGTGGCTGTGGTGGCCTGCTTCTTTTTAGCTGTTAACTTTTTGCAGCTTCCGGAGGATTCGTTTACTGTATTTGGCATTTATTTGCCGTGGGTCTTTTTGATTCTTGGCAATGCTGTGTTCCTGATTTACGACATCGCCTTGTCTGGCTTAGTGGCTACTTATGTTGAAAAGCTGCATCATAGAGTAACAAAAACTTTAAAATAAACACGCCCGAATGATAAAGACACGCTTTACTTTCGGGTGTGTTTTTGCGTTTTTAGGGAATAAACTTGCAAAACAATGAGGAAAAAACACTGAATTCCCTATTTTTCACTTGATTTTTGCAGGATTAAGTTTTACTATGAATGTTAGGATTAAGAATCTAAAGATTCGAAATGCTTACAACAGAATGAAAATAAACTAAAAACTGCTGGCTGGAAAATCGCAATAAGGAGTGGACCAGGCGTGAAACATTTGCTGTCCCGTATCGAGAAAATGATGCCGGGCTTTTCTAAGGGCCAACGGCGCATCGCTCAATATATTGAAGACCATTATGACAAGGCCGCGTTTATGACCGCATCCAAGCTGGGCGCTACCGTTGGAGTCAGTGAATCCACAGTGGTGCGTTTTGCCACCGAGGTGGGCTACGAAGGCTATCCGCAGCTTCAGAAGGCGATGCAGGAAATGATTCGGAACAAGCTGACTTCAGTGCAGCGGATTGAGGTTACCAGCAACCGGATCGGCGACGCGGATGTTCTGGACAGCGTGCTGAACCAGGATATCGATAAGATTCGCAGAACTCTGGAGGAAACCTCCCATAAGGATTTTTACGAGGCGGTGGACGCTATCGTTTCGGCCAGAAAGATTTATATTTTTAGCTGCCCGGAGCGCTTCCGCTCTGGGAATTTTCCTGAACTATTACTTCAGCCTGATTTTCGATAAGGTCGAGCTGGTAACTACAACCAGTAAAACGGAGATTTACGAAAAGATGTTCCGCATTAATGAAGAGGATGTGTTTATCGGCATCAGCTTCCCGCGGTATTCCAAGCAGGCGGTCAGCGCGATGAATTTCGCCAAAAGAAAAGGCGCTAGGGGGATTGCTTTGACAGACAGCCTTTTGTCTCCGCTGGCACAGCAGGCGGATTTTTGTATTGCTGGCCAGAAGCGACATGGCCTCTGTTGTGGACAGCCTGGTGGCCCCGTTAAGCTTGATTAACGCAATGATCGTGGCTACGGCTTTAAAGAAAAAGGATGAGGTTTCAAAGACCTTCCAAAACCTGGAAGAGATTTGGGATGAGTACGAGGTTTATGAAAAGGTTGAGGAGGATCCGGTTGAAGCTTGAGTTTGATGTGGCTGTAGTAGGCGGAGGTCCGGCGGGAATGATGGCGGCCGCCAGCGCCGCGAAGCTGGGTGCCCGGACGGTGCTGTTGGAAAAGAACGCGAAGCTGGGCAGAAAGCTGATGATAACCGGCAAAGGCCGGTGCAATGTCTGTAATCAATGTGATGTTCAGTCGTTTATAGGTGCGATACCGGGAAACGGGCGTTTTTTGTACAGTGCGGTCAACCGGTTTTCCCCCTTGGATACCATGGATTATTTTGAAGGACTGCATGTGCCGCTGAAAACAGAACGGGGAAACCGGGTGTTTCCTGTCAGCGACCGGGTACGCCGATATTGTGGATGCGATGAAAGAAGATGTGGAAGCTTCCGGCGTTCATGTATTGCAGGAAGACATAAAAGCTCTTATAATAAAAGATGGAGCCGTGAAGGGTGTGAAAGCAGCTTCCGGAAAAAGAATACAGTCGGACAGCGTTATCGTAGCCTGCGGCGGGCTGTCCTATCCTGGAACCGGCTCAACAGGAGACGGATATCGGTTAGCGAGGCAGGCTGGACATACGATCGTTCCGCCCCGGCCCTCCCTGGTGCCTTTGGTTTGCCGGGAAAATTGGTGCCAGGAGCTACAAGGCCTTTCCTTGCGGAATATTGCGGTTCAGGTGATAGATCGGAAACAAGGAAAAGAAATTTACCGGGATTTCGGAGAAATGCTTTTTACACACTTTGGCGTCAGCGGTCCGGTCATATTAAGCGCCAGCGCTCATATGAGGATTTGGCTCCGGAACGGTATGAAATCCACATCGACTTAAAGCCAGGCTTGAACTTTGAACAATTGGATTTGCGGCTTCAGAGGGATTTTCAGAAATTCCAAAACCGGGATTTTAGTAATTCCCTGCAGGAGCTTCTGCCTAAAAAACTTATTCCGGTAGCGGTGAACCTGTCCGGAATCCCTGGAGAAAAAGAAATGCCATCAAATTTCCCGCCAGGAAAGAATGAATTTTGGCAGGTCTGCTGAAATCTCTGCCGGTGACAATTTCCAGATTTCGCCCTATTGAGGAGGCCATTGTTACGGCGGGAGGCGTATCGGTCCATGAGCTCTCACCCAAAACGATGGAAAGCAAGCTGGTGAAGGGGCTTTTTTTTGCGGGCGAGGTGCTGGATGTTGACGGCTACACCGGCGGATTTAATCTTCAGATCGCTTTTTCTACCGGCTATTTAGCCGGAAATTCTATTTGGGGGTAACCAGATGTTTTCAGTTGCTATCGACGGTCCCGCAGGAGCCGGGAAAAGCACAATTTCAAGGTGTGCCGCGAAAAATGTGGGATTTATTTATGTGGATACCGGCGCTCTTTACCGGGCGGTCGGTCTTTCCGCAATGGAATACAAAATTGACCTGAAAGATTCCAAAAGGCTGAAAGCTTTTCTTTTGGATACAAAAATAAATCTGGAATTTCGAAATGGGGAGCAGCATGTCCTGTTAAACGGCAGCGACGTTTCAGATTTGATCCGCACGCCTGAGGTTTCTATGATGGCCTCTAAGGTTTCCGCGGTTCCTGCCGTTCGGGAGTTTCTATTCGACTTGCAGCAATCTCTGGCAAAGCTTCACAATGTGGTGATGGACGGCCGTGATATCGGTACCGTGGTACTGCCTCACGCCCAGTTAAAAATATTCCTGACCGCTTCCCCTGAGGAAAGGGCCAGAAGAAGATTCCGCGAGCTTATTGCGAAAGACCCGGCTACAGATTATAATCAGGTGCTGGCGGAAATCAGCAGCGTGACTATCAGGATTCCCATCGGGAAATCGCTCCTCTCAAGCCGGCCGAAGACGCCGTTTATGTGGATACCTCGGATTTAAATTTAGAGCAATCGGTCGACAAGGTAACTGAATTGATAAAGGAGAGAATTTCCTGTGGGTGACCTGACAAAAAACACGCCGTTTTATAACTTTGCCAAAGGCCTGCTGCCTATTATTTTTAAGCCTCTCTATTTCTATAAGGTCAAAAATAAAAACAGTCTGCCGCAAGGACAAGGATGTGTGGTATGCTGTAACCATATTTCTATGAAGGATCCTGTCTTTTTGGGACTTGCCCAAAAGCGTATGATCCGGTATATGGCAAAAAGCGAATTGTTTCAGAATAAATTTGTGTCAAAGATCATCTCTGCGCTGGGGGCGTTTCCCATTCAAAGGGAAAGCATGATGAGGGCGCTATCAATTTGGCGGAGGAATATCTGAAGCAAGGCGCTGTAGTGGGGATTTTTATTGAGGGAACCCGGTCCAAGGATGGAAATTTGTTAAAACCCAAATCCGGAGCCGCGATGCTTGCTTATAAAGCCCAGGTTCCGGTTATGCCGGTTTCCATTTCCACTAAGGGCGGCGGGTTGCTAAAGCTGTTTCATCGGGTGACTATCAGCTGCGGTCAAACAGTGACCCCGGAGGAATTGGGAATTACTGAGGGGACCGGCCCTCAATTCCGGGAAGCGAGCCGTAAAATCATGGAGTTGATCAGCGCTTTGCGGCAGCAGGATATTTAAAAGGGAGAGTGTAAATGGCTGACATTACAGTAGCGAAAACCGCCGGCTTCTGTTTTGGGGTAAACCGTGCGATCGAAATTGTAAACCGCCTTCTGGATCAGGGAAAGAGGGTTTATACCTTGGGACCGATTATCCATAATCCCCAAATGGTGGCCGCATTGGAGCAGAGAGGCGTGACGATTGTCTCCCAGCCAGGCCAGGTTCAGCCAGGAGGAATTTTAGTGATCCGCTCCCATGGCGTTTCTCTTGACATCCTGCGCGAGATTGAACGGCTTGGCATAGAATATGCCGACGCGACTTGTCCGTTTGTAGGAAAAATTCATCAAATCGTCTTTTCTGCTTCAGAAAAAGGAGTACCGGTTTTAATTGCCGGCGACCCGGATCATCCGGAGGTGCGGGGAATCAGTGGACATTGTCAGGGCGAAAGCTATGTTTTCCGCAATCAAAATGAGCTTAAAAATCTGATCAAAGATTTCCCAAATTTAGAGTCAAAAGAGCTTTTTGTAGTAGCTCAAACGACTTTTAGTGTATCAGAATGGGAAAATTGTTTGAAAATTCTGAAAAGAGTATATACAAACGCCGCAATTTTTGATACAATATGTAATGCTACATCAGAACGGCAGGCTGAAGCTGTAAGATTGGCAAAGCAGAAAGACCTGATGGTTATTATCGGGGGCAGGCAGAGCTCCAACACGGCAAAGCTGAAAAGCGTGTGCGAGCCTTTTTGCAGGACTTGCTTAATTGAGACAGCGAAGGAGCTGCCGGTATCTGAAATCAAGCAGGCGTATTCCATTGGAATCACGGCGGGTGCATCCACACCTGCCAGCATTATAAAGGAGGCACTAGAAACCATGACGGATATTCTAGAAAACAAAGAAATGACTGAGATTAATGAAGGAGAAATGAACTTCGAGGAGATGCTTGAAGAATCTCTGAAAAGCTTTTACTACAGATGAAAAAGTTCACGGTGTAGTCGTTGGTATCGTCCGAATGAGATTTATGTGGATGTCGGCAGAAAGCAAGCTGGATTTGTTCCCCTCGCTGAGCTTTCCGCGGATCCCAACGCTAAAGCAGAGGACCTTGTGAAGATTGGCGACGAGATGGATCTCCTGATTATGCGCACCAATGACCAGGAAGGCACCATTATGCTTTCCAAGAAGCGCTTGGATGCCATTAAAGGCTGGGAAGAGATTGTTGAAGCCAATGAAAATGAAACGGTTGTCACCGGTATTGTCACGGAGGTTATTAAGGGCGGTGTGATCGCTGTGACCAATGGCGTTCGCGTATTTATTCCCGCCTCTCAGGCTACCGCTTCCAGAGGCGATTCTTTGGAGGACCTTCTGAAGCAGGAAGTGAAATTCCGTATTATTGAGGTTAACCGCGGACGCAGACGCGCTGTCGGTTCCATTCGTTCTGTTCTGAAAGATGAAAGAAAGAAGCTGGCCGAAAAATTCTGGGAAACCGCAGAAATTGGCAAGGTATATACCGGAACAGTAAAATCTTTGACCTCTTACGGTGCTTTTGTAGATTTGGGCGGCATTGACGGCATGGTTCATATTTCCGAGCTTTCCTGGAGCAGAATCAAGCATCCTTCTGAAATCGTCAATGTAGGCGATACGGTTGAGGTTTATATTAAGGATCTCGATCCCGAAAAGGGCAAGATTTCCTTGGGCTATAAGAAAACAGAGGATAATCCTTGGGAGATTTTGAAGAGAGATTATCCGGTAGGCTCTGTGGTGGAGGTTACTGTAGTCGGTATGACTACCTTTGGCGCTTTTGCAAGAATCCTGCCTGGTATTGATGGGCTGATTCATATTTCTCAGATCGCCGATCATAGAATTGAGAAGCCTCAGGATGTTTTGGCCATAGGCGACGTGGTTAAGGTTGCTATTACCGATATTGACTTCGATAAGAAGCGTATCAGCCTGTCTATCCGCAAGCTGTTGGAGGAAGAGGCCCAGGCAAAAGCTCAGGAAGCCGCTAATGCTCCTGATGAGGTTGTCGCCTCCACAGAAGCTGATATCGCTGCGGAAGAAGAACCGGCAGTTGAGGAAGCTCCTGCTGTAGAGGAATAAGGTCGCTTTCTATTCTATTTTGAGAGGATCTCTATCATGATTCGTCATATTGTGTGTTTTAAGCTCAAGGATCATAGTGAGGAAGCCTGCGAGACAGCTCGGGATATCCTTTTATCCATGAAAGATAATGTCCCTTTGGTGCGAGAGATCTCTGTGGGAATTGATTTTCTTCATTCTCCTCGTTCTTATGACCTGATTTTGCAGGTCACGTTGGATAATCGGGAAGCGTTGAATGATTATCAAGAGGATGCCTATCATGTATCCGTAGTGAAGAAACATATGCACGCCGCACCGAAAGCAGCATCGCTATCGATTATGACCTGTGAAAATAGAAAAGTAATCTGTTTAACCGGTTCGTCATTATAATGGCGGACCGGTTTGTGTTATCGCTGTTAGCAAGAGAATCCTCTTCGTCAGAACCGGGAGATAAAACGGAAGGCAGGAAAATTCTGAGGAAATTATATGAGTGGGAAGGAGATAAGGTAGAATAAGTTTCGCAAATTGAAAAGAGGATAAAAGAAGACATGGTTTGCAGAACTCTGGTAGAATGAAGTCGTGACACACCATTCTGAAAGGAGAGCAAACCATGTCCGAGAAAATTGTACAACTAAATGAGGCCGTAATCAAGAGCGAACTCAAGGAACTGGTACGAGGCAGCGTAGAGGAAAGCCTCAACGAACTGCTGGAGGCCGAGGCTCAAAAGCTGACCCAAGCTGCCCGGTACGAGCGCAATGAGCAGCGGCAGGGCTATCGCAGCGGCCGCTACAGCCGCAACCTCACCACCACATCCGGGGATGTTACCCTGAAGGTGCCCAAGCTCAAGGGGATCTCCTTTGAGACCGCCATCATTGAGCGGTATCGCCGCCGGGAAAGCAGTGTAGAAGAAGCGCTCATTGAGATGTACCTGGCCGGAGTATCCGTCCGACGCGTGGAGGATATTACCGAAGCTCTGTGGGGCAGCAAGGTGTCTCCGGCCACAATCAGTGAGCTGAACAAGAAAGCGTATGTCCACATTGAGGATTGGCGGAACCGCCCTTTGCAAGGTGGGCATTACCCGTATGTCTATGTGGATGGGATCTACCTGCGCCGCAACTGGGGCGGAGAGTTTGAAAATGTAGCCATTCTGGTGGCGATTGCGGTGAATGAGGACGGATACCGTGAAGTTCTTGGTGCCGCAGAGGGTATGAAGGAGGACAAGGCCAGCTGGATCAGCTTCTTTCAATGGCTGCGCGGTCGGGGTCTGGATGGAGTCAAACTGGTGGTTGGCGACAAGTGCCTTGGTATGCTGGAGGCTGTGGGAGAAGTATTCCCAGAAGCCAAGTACCAGCGCTGTACCGTCCACTTTTACCGCAATGTGTTCTCTGTAACGCCTCGCTCCAAGGTGAAACTGGTGGCCAAGATGCTCAAGGCAATCCACGCCCAGGAAAACAAGAAAGCTGCCCGGGAGAAAGCCCGAGCTGTGGTAGAAGGTCTGCGCTCGATGAAGCTGAAAGAGGCTGCCAAGAAGGTGGAGGATGGCATTGAGGAGACGCTGACCTACTGCGATTTTCCAAGTGAACACTGGACACGTATCCGGACCAACAATGTCATTGAGCGGCTCAACCGGGAAATTCGCCGCCGCACCCGTGTGGTGGGCAGTTTCCCAGACGGCAACTCCGCCCTTATGTTGGTCTGTGCCCGACTTCGCCATGTGGCCGGAACCCAGTGGGGCAATAAGAAGTACATGAACATGAAGCACCTGGAGGCGGTCCTTGAGGATGCCTCCATCGCCGGCTGACTTCATTCACGCCAGGGCCTGCAAACCTTTTTGCGAAAAATCCTTGACACTACCGGGAAGGATTCCATATAGCGAAGGCAGAAGTATCCAAGGCACAGGCCGTATGTTGGCAGAAATTCCGCCTAAAGAAAGAGTAAGCGGGATTTATGGGATTTCTCAGCTGTTTGATACAGAAAAGATTTCATTTGTGTCAACACACCCTCATTCTACATACATTGGAAAAAGGGGTGATTTTTGTGTTATTCGATGCAGACGAAAGAGGCATCGTCTTAAGCTTTTAGTTCCTATTTCTGATCGGCCTGTTTTTTGTCATCGAATGTCAGTTATCCCCTTTGGTGGAAAAGGCAGCGGCAAGCCAGGCAAAACAGATGTTTAACCAATCGGTGAATGATGCAGTCACATCTCAATTAAATAACAAAGGAATTACCTACACTGATTTAATACATATTGAAAAAGCCACGGATGGCTCTGTTTTAGCGGTTACTACCGATTCCCTAAAAATCAATCAGTTAAAAGCCGATATCAGCCTAGCTGTGCAGTCGGCTCTCAGCCAGGAAAAACACCGGGAATTTTCAGTGCCGTTAGGAACCTTGACAGGAAGCAATCTTTTGAGAGACAAAGGGCCCGGTATCCCTATTGACATTTCTTTTAGCGGCAGCGTAGTGACAGATTTAAAAAGTGAATTTACGTCGGCAGGTATTAATCAAACAAAGCATCAGATTTTAATGACGGTAAAAGGCTATCAGGTTTTAATGGCGCCGGGGATTAATACTACGGTGGAGGTAGAAATTACCGTAGCGGTTGCGGAAACAGTGATCGTAGGTCAGGTGCCGGAATTTATGGCAGACCTTTCCGCTCTAAAACAATAAGTTGCTAACTTTCCGTTTTTTGGTTATAATATTTTTGCTGCAGATAAAATTTGAAAAGAATTTAAAGACCCTTTGTAAAGTGTTAGTGGAGGTTTCTTAAATGGATTTGGAAAACGCCAGAAAATCGGCGGAGGAATTGCGGAAAAAGCTAAATTATCATGCGAAAAAATATTATGAGGAAGACAATCCGGAGATCACCGATTATGAATATGATATGATGCTGAGGGAGCTGGAAGGAATCGAGCTTGCCTATCCGGAGCTTGTAACGGAGGATTCGCCTACCCAGAGGGTAGGCGGCGCCGCCTTAAATAAGTTCACACCGGTAACCCATGAAGTCCCGATGGAAAGCCTCCACGACAGCTTTTCCGAGGAGGAGCTGTTTGATTTTGACCGTAAAGTCCGGGAGGTAGTGCCTAAGGTATCCTATGTGGTGGAGCCGAAATTTGACGGCCTTTCTGTTTCTTTGGAATACCGCAACGGTATTTTTGTACGGGGTTCTACCCGGGGAGATGGAAGCGTAGGGGAGGATGTTACCGAAAATCTGCGAACCATCAAGACAATTCCAAAGAAGCTGACCCGGGCTGTGCCTTTTTTGGAGGTTCAGGGGGTGAAGTCTATATGTCCAACGAAAGCTTTTTAAAGCTTTTGGAGCGTCAGGAATTGAACGAAGAAAAGCCCTTTAAAAATCCGAGAAACGCCGCTGCGGGATCTTTGCGTCAAAAGGATTCCAGGATTACCGCTCAAAGAGAACTGGATATCTATGTGTTCAATATTCAGCAGATAGAAGGGGTGGTCTTAAACACTCATAAGGAATCCTTGGACTATTTGACAGAGCTTGGCTTCCATACGCCTCCGTTTTACAACTGCTATGATGATATGGATGACGTGGTAAAGGAAATCCAGAGAATCGGCGAGCAGAGGGGCGGGTTTTCCTTTCCTGTAGACGGCGCTGTGATTAAGGTAAACGCTTTTCATGACCGGGAACTGATCGGAAGCACCTCTAAATTTCCCAAATGGGCGGAAGCGTTTAAATATCCACCGGAGGAGAAGGAGACCGCTTTACTGGATATTGAGATCAACGTTGGCAGAACCGGAGTACTGACTCCTACGGGTTTGTTTGAGCCGGTGCTTTTAGCGGGAACTACCGTGAGCCGGGCTACTTTGCACAATGAGGATTTTATTAAGGAAAAGGATATCCGAATCGGGGATACAGTAGTTTTGAGAAAAGCGGGCGAGATTATTCCCGAGGTGGTGTCTGTAAAGGCACATAAGCCAGATTCAAAGCCTTATCAAATGCCTGAGCACTGCCCATCCTGCGGATCAAAGGTTCAGAGAGAGCCTGGAGAGGCGGCCCTTCGGTGCGACAACACCCAGTGCCCGGCCCAGCTTTTGCGGCATCTGATCCATTTTGTTTCCCGGGATGCCATGGATATGGAGGGCTTGGGGCCGGCGGTATTGGAGCAATTAGTGGCCCATCAGCTGGTAAGCTCACCGGTGGATCTCTACAGCCTGAATAAGGAAGCGCTGGTCGATCTGGAGCGCATGGGGGAGAAATCGGCAGAAAACCTATTGAACGCCGTGGAGAAATCCAAAGGGAATGATTTTTACCGGTTTATTTACGCCTTAGGCATCCGCCACATCGGTCTGCGCGCAGCTAAGCTGCTGACCCAGCGGTTTCCTACAATTGACCAGATTTTAAAGGCGACGCCGGAGGAGATCGCCGCTATCGACGGCTTTGGACAGATTATGGCGGAAAGCGCCGCCTATTATTTTTCTCTGCCGGAGACAAGGACCCTGATAGACTCTTTTCGTACCAAGGGAGTCAATCTGGAATCCTTTGAAAAGGAGGAAAGCAAGGATCTCCGGTTCTCGGGGAAAACCTTTGTTCTTACCGGAGCCCTTCCTACGTATACCCGTGCGGAGGCTGGAAAAATGATCGAGGACCGAGGAGGAAAGGTTTCCTCCAGCGTGTCAAAAAAACCAGCTTTGTGCTGGCCGGCGAGGAAGCCGGCAGTAAACTGACCAAGGCGCAGAAGCTTGGCGTTCCTATAATTTCTGAAGAGGAATTCTTAGCTATGCTTTGCAATAAGATGAAAAAATTTATTTGTTCCTTAATCCGATGAGGCTAGTCCTTATCGGATTTTTTATTTTCCGCTGAGTTTCTTTTCCTGGTTTTTGGTTTGTCCGGTTCTAACTTTTCCTCTTTGTCCATATTCATAACTATAGAAACCGGACAAGGAGGTGCCGCAATTTGGAAACCAATTTTCTCGATCTTCATCAGCGGCCGTTTGACAGCGCCGCCCAAGGGCTGTGCGGAAGCCTGCGTACAATTTTATTTCAAATTCCAGAATCCGTAAAAGAGAAAGCGCAGGAAATCCGTTTAAGAGCCAATCGCCCGGTCGCGGTCTACACTGGGAAAGAAACCTACTTTGTAAAGGAACAAGGCAGACTGACTCAGCGATTTGACCGCACCTTGCCGATTGTTTCCTCACAAGAGATTTTTAGACAGCTTTCATCACTGCTGCAGCTATTCGGTATACAGCCACCAGCATGAAATCCGGCAGGGATTTGTCACAATGGCGGGCGGTCATCGTGTGGGAGTCTGCGGCACTGCGGTTTATGAGGAAAATAGAGTTTCCGGGATTCGTGATATTTCCTCTTTGAATATCAGAATTGCGCGTGAGGTTTATGGGGCGGCCGACGAGCTTTTGAGGGAGCTTGACAAAGAGATGTCTGGATTGCTGATTGCTGGGCCGCCTTCCAGCGGGAAAAACAACTATCTTACGGGATCTTGCCAGGCAGCTTTCGATAAAAGGGAAAAAAGTAGTCGTTATAGACGAGCGCGGGGAACTGGGGGGAGCCTTTCAGGGGGATATGCCAAAACGATTTGGGACTCAGCGACGTGCTTACAGGGGGTTTCCTAAGGGAGAAGGAATTCTCCAGGCCGTGCGCTGCCTTTCTCCGGAGCTTATTATCTGCGACGAGGCGGGAAGCCGCCAGGAGGCGGCTGCGATTGAGGAAGGCTTAAATGCCGGCGTCGGGCTGATTACTACCCTCCACGCGGGCAGCTTAGAGGAAATCTACCGTAGGTCGCAGGGAATGCAACTGCTGCAAAGCGGCGCTTTTTATAGAATTGTGCTGCTGGAAGGACGTTCGGCGCCTGGTACAGTACAGGGAATTTATGAAGTAGGTGATCCGAATGATAAAAATGATGGGATGTCTCATGATTGTGCTGACAGGGGCGGCGGTTGGATATCTGCAATCTAAAAGGCTGACGGCGAGAACACTTTTCTTTGAGGAATATCAAAAATTCCTTTCGGAATTGACCTTGCAGATCCGATACGATTCCAGTTCTCTGGAGCGTATTTTAGAAAAATTCAGCGATTATCGGCGCTTAGCGCCAGTGCTCAGAATCTGCCGTGAAAAAATCCAGGAGGGAAATTCTTTTTTTGAATCCTGGCTCCAGGGAGTCGGAAAGCTCTCAAAGGACAATGGGCTTTTAAAAGGGGATATCGAATTGCTGCTAGACCTAGGAAAAGGCCTGGGAATCAGCGATTTAGAGGGCCAGCTGTCTCATCTAAAGCTGAACAGTGAGCTGACGAAGCTAAGGCTGGAGGAGGCCAGAGAGTGCAAGGTGAAAAAAAGGAAAGCTGTATCAAATGCTGGGCTTAAGCTTAGGAATCACCACAGCCTTGCTGTTTTTGTAAAAGAGCGTAAGGAAGGAAAAGAATACCATGGACGTAAATTTTATCTTTAGAATCGCAGCGATCGGCATTATTGTAGCAGTTTTAAACCAGCTTTTAGTGCGTTCCGGCCGAGAGGAACAGGCGATGATGACTACCCTTGCGGGCTTAATTGTGGTTTTGATGATGATTATCCAGCAAATAGATACCCTGTTTCAAACCATCAAGACCATATTTGGGTTATAAAAATGGAGATTGTTGCGTTATCCGGCATCGCCATTTTAGCTGCGATTTTGGCGGTGATGCTGAAAAAGTACAACCCGGAATACTCGATTCTTATCAGTCTGGGCGCTGGGGCTCTTTTGCTCTGGATGATACTTTCCAAGATTTCTCCCGCGATCAGCCAAATTCGGGAATTGATATCTGCTGCGGGCATTAGCGGCGAATACGGCGTGATTCTTCTAAAAACCCTGGGAGTTTGTTTTCTAACCCAGCTTTCCGCCGATTCCTGCCGAGATGCCGGGGAAGGGGCTCTGGCTGCTAAGGTGGAACTGGCGGGAAAGCTGTTCATTGTGATACTGGCTCTGCCTTTATTCCAGCAAATTGCCGGCTCCGCTCTTTCCCTGATTGGAGGCGGAGCATGAAAAAGAAATTGTTCCTGCTGATCTTTCTCATTCTCTCTGCAATATTGTTTGGAGGCGTGCAGGTCCATGCGGCAGGCGAAGAAGGTGCTTCGAGCCTGGATGAGTATTATCAGGAGCAGATGGAGACCAGCGGTTCCAACGATCTTTGGGATGAACTTCCGGGTGACACGCAAAACAGCTTGGAAAATCTGGGTGTGACCTCTCCAGACTGGCAGTCGATTCAATTTAAGCCCGGGAGCTGTGTTTTCAGAAATTGGAAGCCAGGCGCGGACCCAGGCAAAAGGCCCTCTCGCCGCGATGTTTCAGGTGCTGTTTGTGATTTTGCTCTGCGCCTTAATGGAGGGCCTCAAGGTTTCCTTTGGGGACCGTCCTCTTTCCGGGGTCGTAAATACTGTGGGAACCTTATGCGTCTGTGCGGCGATCATTATGCCGATTGTCAGCTGCATTGCGGAGACCGCCGAGGTTATTTACGGCTCGTCCATGTTTTTGATGTGCTATGTGCCGGTATTGGCCGGCATCATGATCGCCGGAGGACAAACCGTCAGCGCGGCGTCCTATCATATGATGATGATCGGTGCCGGAGAGGTGGTTTCCCAGCTTTCCACTTATTTTCTGGTTCCCATGCTGAATATCTTTTTGGCTCTTTCCATTGTATCCAGCATTTCCCCGCGCCTGAAATTTAATGGAATTTGTGAAATGTTTTATAAGGCGGTAAAGTGGGTGCTTTCCATTGTGATGACCATTTTCGTCAGCTTGCTTACCATCCAAAATCTGATTGGCGTGGCGGCGGATAATGCGGGTACTAAAGCGGTAAAATTCGCTGTCAGTAATTTCATCCCCGTGGTAGGCGGTGCGCTCAGCGATGCTTACACAACGGTGCAGAGCTGCGTTAAGGTCTTGAAATCAGGAGTCGGGGCTTTTGGGATTCTGGCCGCGGGAGTTATTTTTTTACCGGTGCTGCTGGAATTGATTTTATGGCTGGCCGCAGTTAATCTTTCCGCTGTAGTAGGAGATTTGTTCGAGCTTAAAGAAATTTCAGCCCTTTTGCGCTCGGTAGGAAAGGTCATCAGCGCCATGATCGCAATAGTGGTGTGCTGTATGGTGATCCTGATCATATCGACTGTACTGTTATTACTGATAGGAGGCGGACACACGTGAACGGAATCAAGGAATGGTCCGCAATCCTATGCCTGGCGGCTCTGGCCAGCTGTATGCTGGAAATGATTATTCCCTCGGGAAGAATGGAGAAAATTATGCGGTTTGTCTTGGGAGGCTTTTTACTGTGCGCTATGATTTCTCCCATTTCGAATTTGGATTTTCACTTTCCTGATTTAGAAGTATCCGATTCCCCTCAGGCTCAAAGCTTTTCCGCTCATTTTGAGCAGCAGGTTGTTGACGCCGCGCGGGACAATGTAGAGGGGCTGGTGGGGCAGAAATTACGGGAAGCGCAAATTCCTTATAAAAAAGTTGAGGCTGTGATGGATACTTCCAGCTCGGACAGCATAGGTATTAGTAAATTGATTGTCACCACTGACAATCCGGAGGATAAGATCAGGATTCAAAAGTACCTGGAAGAGCATCTCCAAATTCAGACGGAAGTGGCGGTAGAATGAACGAGGAAAAAGAAAAAAAGGGGCTTGTTTTTCAAAGCCCCGGACCGGTGGAAAAATTTAATTATCATCGGAGGATTAATCGGCATCGCGTTGATTTTTCTATCCAGCTATTTCCCCATCCGGCTCTGGAGGCTCCGGATCCGCCGAAGAAACGCTGGATAAAATTTCGGCTCAGGAATATACAAGCCAGCTGGAAGAAAATCTGATTCAGATTATATCCCATATCGACGGCGCGGGAGAAGCTAAAGTAATGATTACCTTAAAAACCGGAGTGGAGACCAAATATGCTACGCAGGAAAAAAGCAGTACGGAATCAGCGGGGACAAAACCTCCGGTACCTCGGAGGTTAGTTATATTACTGTGAGAGACGCCAACGGCTCGGAACGGGCTTTGGCGGTTACAGAGGTACAGCCCACAGTGAAAGGAGTGGTTGTGGTTTGTCCCGGCGGAGAAGAGCCGGTAGTACAGCAAAGGATCATCAGCGCGGTGACAACGGCGCTGGATATTTCTTCAAAACGTGTCTTTGTCACACGATTAGCATAATACAAAATTAGGAGGAATTTAAGATGGCTTTTGGAAAACGACAATTAGTATTAGCAGCGTTGGTGGTAGCTTTGGGGGCGGCCGTGTATCTGAACTGGCAATTTTCTGACAACCGGGATCTGCTGGCCACCAATACCGTCACTTCTTCGCAAAAAGAGCTGGGAGAAGCCCAGTATGTCAATAACTCCGTTTCCGGCGGAGACGTGAGCTCCGGCAGCGACTCCTCCGACACATCTTCTATGCAAGACGACGTGTCTTCCGGCGTATCATCCAGCGCCAGCGGATATTTCGCCAATGCCCGGCTGACTCGGGAAAAGTCCAGGGATGAGGCGGCGGATCTGATTAAGGATATCCTCCAGGGGGTAGATGCCAGTGACGACGCTAAAAGGAAGCGCTTAACCAGGCGGCGGCTATCGCTCAGAATATGGAGCAGGAAAATAATGTGGAGAATCTCATCAAAGCTAAAGGCTTTGCGGACTGTGTCGCGTTTATCCAGAACGGCGAATGCAGCGTAGTGGTGGCCTCTGAAGGGCTTTTAGACAGCGAGGCGATCACCATCAAGGATATCGTTGCGGGCCAAACCGGTATTAGTTTTGATAAAATTAAAATTGTAGAAGCAAAATAGGTTGAATGGTTTTCATTTTGTGGTATAATAATGAAAAGCATTGGACGTTTGACAATTGGACAGTTTCATTTTAGGGCCCTCCATGCTTTTGGAGGGCCTAATTTTATGGGTTCGGAGGAAATGGTATGAAAAGACATGAGGCCAGAGAACAGGCGTTTTTCCTGATTTTCGAGAGAACATTTCAAGAGGCTTCCTTAGAGGAACTGGTGGAAAGCGCTCAGTTGGCCAGAGATATTACCATATGCGGTTTCGCTCAGAACGTGTTCCATGGTGTAGAGAAGCACGGCGAGGAAATCGATGGAATGATTGAAAAGCACTGTATCGGCTGGACCAAAAACCGTTTATCCCGTGTCGCGGTTTCTGTGCTGCGTACCGCTGTTTATGAAATGCTGTATGAGGAAAAAATTCCAGTCAGCGTTTCCATCAACGAGGCAGTAGAAATTGCTAAAACTTATGGAAGCACGGAGGACGCCTCTTTTTGTCAACGGTGTTTTAGGCTCCGTCGCCAAAGAATTGGAGAGCGCGCAATGAATCTCGCGTTAGGAATCGATACCAGCAATTACACCACCTCCCTTGCGCTTTACGATGCCCAAGCCCATGAGATCTGCCAAGTAAAGCGTCTGCTCCCTGTAAAGGAAGGAGAAAAGGGCCTGCGGCAAAGCGACGCGGTGTTTCATCATGTGCAGCAGCTTCCGGAATTAATGGACAAGCTTTGGAAGCCTGGCTGCGGAAAAGCGCTCAGTGCAGTCGGTGTCTCCGCCCGTCCTAGAGATGCTGAGGGCTCTTATATGCCCTGTTTTACCGTGGGGCTGACCTATGCAAGGCTGCTGAGCACGGCGTTAGAGGTGCCGTTTTATACCTTTTCCCATCAGGCTGGGCATATCGCCGCGGCGCTTTATTCCTCCGGAAGCCTCTCGCTTTTGAAACAGCCGTTTTAGCGTTCCATGTGTCCGGAGGGACAACAGAGGCGCTTTTGGTTTCTCGGATGACCAGAGGATTTTTTCCCGCCAATTGGCGGCTAAAACCTTAGATTTAAACGCTGGTCAGCTGATTGACCGGGTGGGCGTCATGCTGGGCCTTGGCTTTCCGGCAGGTCCGGCTTTGGAGCGGCTGGCCCTGACCTGTGAAAGCAAGGGCTTGAGGGGGGCCAGGCCAGCAATGAAAAGGGAATGACTCTGCCTCTCCGGTGGGGAAAATCTGTGTATCAAGCTGCTGCGGGAAGGGAAAGAGCCAGCATATATCGCCGCCTTCTGCTTGGAATATGTAAAGGCGGCGTTGGATCAAATGTGCCGAGGGCTATTGGAGCGGTATGGTAGGCTGCCGGTTGTGTTTGCGGGCGGGGTTATGTCGAACTCAATCTTGCGGGAATATTTTTCGAAACAATACGGCGCAATGTTTGCCGAGCCCCAATTTTCTTCGGATAACGCCGGTGGGATCGGGGTTCTGACAGCGATAAAGGCGGGCTTGGGATGAATCAGGTTATTACAGTATCACAGTTGAATTTTTATATTAAGTCCTTGCTGGATGGGAACGATGCTCTAAAGCAGGTTTTTTAACCGGTGAGATTTCCAATTTTACCGATCATTACCGTTCCGGGCATTTTTATTTTTCCTTAAAGGATGAAAAAAGCGTCATCAAATGTGTGATGTTCTCACGATATTCCAGCCGGGTGCGCTTCCATCCTGAGGATGGCATGAAGGTTCTGGTGCGGGGCGGCGTGTCGGTGTATGAGGCTTCCGGGCAGTACCAGCTCTATGTGGAAGATATGCGCCCGGAGGGGATCGGCGCTTTAAATCTGGCTTTTGAGCAATTAAAGCAGAAGCTGGAAAAGGAAGGCTTGTTTTCTCCGCAGAGAAAGCGGCCGATTCCTCCATTTCCGTCCCGGGTTGGAGTAATTACGTCGCCAACCGGCGCCGCAGTTCAGGATATTAAGAGTATTTTAGGCCGCCGCGATCCGGCTGCGGAGATTATTTTCTGCCCGGTTTTGGTTCAAGGAGAAGAAGCGCCCGGGCAGCTGATCGACGCCGTAAAAGAATGAACCGGATTCCGGATATTGACGTTTTGATTATAGGGCGGGGCGGCGGCTCCATGGAAGACCTGTGGGCCTTTAACGATGAGAGCTTGGCGAGAACGATATCCCAATCCCGAATCCCAGTGATATCTGCGGTGGGTCATGAAACGGATTTTACCATCTGCGACTTTGCGGCGGATCTGCGGGCGCCTACGCCTTCTGCGGCGGCGGAGCTGGCGGTGCCGGATATGCGGGAATATCAGGCGTACTTCCTGCAAGTTTGCCGGAAGCTGAAGCAGGCTGTGTCTTCCAGGATTTCAGCGGAAAAAGCCAGAGTGGATTGGTCTGTAAACAGGCCGGCGATGAGGTCCCCGCTGCATTTTATTGAGCAAAAACGCATTTTACTGGATACTGTTTCCAATAGGCTGAACCAGGGCTTCCCTTCTGCGTGTTTCAAAAGCGGAAAACAGGCTTTCCGTTATCAGCGGCAAGCTGGATGCCCTCAGCCCCTTCCGAGTGCTGGGACGGGGGTATTCCCTGGTATTAAAGCAGGGAAGCTTAATTAAAACGGTAAATGATCTGAAAAAGGATGATGGAATTACGGTGAAATTATCCGATGGGGAAGCAAAATGCCAGGTTATCGGCGTATTACCGGAAAGCAAGGAGGAAATCTTATGAAAAAGCTAAGCTTTGAAGCTTCCATTCAGGAGTTGGAGGAAATTGTCGCTAAGCTGGAAAATGGAGAAGAGTCTTTGGAGGAATCCCTGAAGCTGTTTGAAAAAGGCACGAAATTAGCATCTTCCTGCTATCAAACCCTGGAAAAGGCGGAGCAGAAAATCACCGAGCTTTCCAAACTAGAGGAAGATTCTCAGGAGGCTAATCGCTGATAAACTGATCGATAGGGAGAATGGCTATGGAAAATCAATATTTATCAAGAATTGAGGAAGCGCTGGCGTCTTATCTTCCGGCGAAGGACTGCCTGCAAAAGGATGTAATAGAAGCGATGGAATACAGCCTGCTGGCGGGTGGAAAGCGGATTCGTCCAACGTTAACCCTGGAATTTTGCCGGGTATGCGGCGGAGACGTGCAGGCGGCTATGCCGTTTGCCTGCGCTGTGGAAATGATCCATTCCTATTCCCTGATTCATGATGATTTGCCCTGTATGGACAACAGTGATTTAAGGAGGGGAAGACCTGCCAACCACATTCAATACGGCGAGGATATCGCCCTATTGGCGGGTGACGGCCTGCTTACTCTTGCCTTTGAGACCGCTCTGTCTCCTGAAAGCATAAAACTGGCCGGAGCACAGAGAGGAGCGGAGGCTGCGCGCTTATTGGCAAAGGCTGCTGGAGCGGAAGGAATGGTCGGCGGACAAGTTATCGACCTTCAGCATGAAAATCAACGGGCGCCGATCGAGGTTCTATTGGAAATGGACCGCAAGAAAACCGGCGCGTTAATTCAGGCGGCGGCGCAGATGGGATGCGCCGTGGCCGGGGCGGATCAAAAGCAAAGAGAGGCGGCGGTAGAATATGCCGCCTGTGTAGGCTTGGCGTTTCAGATCAGAGATGATATTTTAGACGTGATTTCTGACCCGGAAACCCTGGGAAAGCCTGTTGGCGCGACGATAAAAACGAAAAATCCACCTATGTGTCCCTATTAGGAATGGAGAAAGCGCAGCAGCTGGTAAACGAGCTGACCCAGCAAGCGGAAAGCGCCCTGTCCGCCTTTTCTGAAGACACTGCATTTTTAAGGGAATTCGCCCAATCTTTGGCAAATCGGGGCTATTGAGTTCCAATTGCATACTGGCTGAATTTATGGTATAATTATTCAATTGGAACCAAAGCAACCTGACAAAAGGAGGGGATTGCTTGGAGAATCCGTCTCTGCTGGAGCAGCTTCGCCTGCCGGGAGATATCAAAGACCTTTCTCTAGACCAGCTTAATGAATTATGCGATGAAATTCGTAATAAGATAATTAATACAGTTTCTAAAAACGGCGGCCATTTAGCGTCGAATTTAGGTGTTGTCGAGCTCACGGTAGCTCTCCATTACGTTTTTGATCTGCCTCAGGATCAAATCGTCTGGGACGTGGGTCATCAATGCTATACGCATAAAATTTTGACTGGCCGGCTGGATCAGATCAGCACAATTCGCAAGGAAAATGGGCTTTCCGGTTTTCCAAAGCGTTGTGAGAGCATTTACGACTCCTTTAATGCGGGGGCACAGCAGCACCTCGATTTCGGCGGCCTTCGGCATCGCCAGCGCTAAGAGCATTACTGGAGATCAAAGCAAAACCATCGCTGTGATAGGCGACGGCGCGTTATCCGGCGGCCTTGCCTATGAGGGCTTGAATAACGCCGGACGGTTTAAAAAGAATTTTATCGTAATTTTAAATGACAACAATATGTCTATTTCCCGCAATGTGGGCTCTATGGCCCGCTATCTGGCTGAAATCCGCATGAAACCAGGTTATATCAAGATCAAAGAACGGGTTGAGGCCATATTAAACCATATCCCTGTGGTTGGAGGGCATATCCGGAATTTTTTGCAGTCGTCGAAATCCGCTTTAAAGAATATGATCTATAAAAGCACCTTGTTTGAGGATATGGGCTTTTTATATTATGGCCCTGTGGATGGCCACGACATGAAAAAGCTGATCAGTGTTTTCCGATTGGCAAAGCAATCCACAAAGCCGATTTTGATCCATTTAAAGACAAAAAAGGGAAAGGGATATTCCTTTGCAGAGCAGAATCCTAAGGACTTTCATGGGATTTCGGCCTTTGATATTGAAACGGGGGAGCCGCTTTCCGGAGGCTCGGATGGCTTTTCCGGTGTCTTTGGACAAGTGCTCTGCGATTTTGCCAGAGACGACCAGCGAATCTGCGCGATTACCGCTGCCATGAAAATTGGGACAGGGCTTTCTGAGTTTTCTCATCTTTACCGGGAACGCTTTTTCGATGTGGGAATCGCGGAAGGACACGCCGTAACCTTTGCCGCCGGATTGGCGGCTGGAGGTATGCTTCCGGTTTTTGCCGTATACTCCACTTTTTTGCAGAGAAGCTATGATCAGATTATCCATGACGCCGCTATGCAGCATATGAAGGTGGTTTTGGCGATTGACCGGGCGGGACTTGTAGGAGAAGACGGTGAGACTCACCAAGGCGTATTCGATACCGCTTTCCTAAATGAGATTCCAGAAGTGACGGTGTTCTCTCCTTCTTATTTCCAGGAAATAAAGCCCAGCCTTCAAAAAGCTCTGTACGGCTGTTCCGGCGTCGCCGCTGTACGGTACCCCAGAGGCGGGGAAGGCTACCGGCCTGCTGGCTTTTTATCTTCCGGCGGTGCTTTTTGACGTTTGGGAGACCCGAAAGCCGAACTGATGCTGGTTACTTACGGCAGGCTTTTTTCCTATGCTTGTCATGCGAAAGAAGCTCTGCATAAGCTTGGAATTGAGATTTGTATTTTAAAGCTGAATCAAATCAAGCCTATTGAGACGGAATGTATATCTCTATGCCTGGAAAAACGGCGGGTGTTTTTCTTTGAAGAAGGGATTTTAAATGGAGGCATCGGAGAAACCTTTGGGTATCTTTTGCAGAAAAATCACTATCCGGGAGAATTTTACCTCAACGCCATAGAGGAGGCGTTTGTACCCCAGGCGTCGGTAAAAAGCTCTTTATGCCGGTTCTGCTTGGATGAAAAGGGAATGGAAAATATTATTTACGGAGTAGAAAATCGTGAGTGAAAAGAAACGCTTGGATCAGTTATTGGTAGACCGTGGTCTGGCTCCCAGCCGTGAAAAAGCGAAAGCGCTTATTATGGCGGGACAGGTCTATGTTCAGAATCAAAAATCGGATAAACCGGGCACCTCTTACACGGAAGCTGTTGAGATTGAGGTCCGAGGCTCTGGATTAGCCTACGTCAGCAGAGGCGGTCTGAAGCTGGAAAAGGCGATGCGGGTGTTCCCGATCCGTTTACAGGATAAAACTGCTATGGATATTGGCGCCTCTACCGGAGGCTTTACTGATTGTATGCTGCAAAACGGCGCTAAAAAGGTGTACGCTGTAGATGTGGGGTACGGGCAATTAGCTTGGAAGCTTAGAACAGATCCAAGAGTGATCAATTTAGAGAGGACAAATATCCGCTACGCCACGAAAGAGCAGATTCCCGACCCAATTGATTTTATCAGCGTAGATGTATCTTTTATTTCGTTGAAACTGGTTTTGCCTGTAGCCAAGCTCTTTATGAGGGGATGGCGCCCAAGCGGTTTGTCTTGATTAAGCCTCAATTTGAGGCTGGCCGTGAAAAAAGGTTGGTAAAAAAAGGGCGTGGTACGGGATCCGGACGTTCATGTGGAAGTGATCAAGTCGGTATGCGCGATGATTCGTGAAAACGGCTTTTCCCTCTTGGGATTGGATTATTCTCCAGTAAAAGGGCCGGAGGGCAACATTGAATATTTGGCTTATCTGCAGAATACTAAGTCAAACGAATCCGAAGATCCAGTGTTTGACATTCCTGGTTTAGTTGCCGCTTCCCATCAAGAACTGAAAGTATAGGTGATTTCCATGAAGATTGCGTTGATGCCCAATTTAAGCAAGCAAAACGCACATACATATACGGTTCGCATCATTAAGCGGCTGCTGGAGCTGCAATGTGAAATTTTTCTCTATGCAAAATACCGGGATTATTTTGATATTCAGGCAATTCATTTTTATGAAGATTTTTCCGATATGGTGCGGGAGTGTGATGCGGTAATCACCATCGGGGAGACGGCACGATTATCCATGCGGCAAAGCATGCCGCTGCGGCCGCAAAGCCGATTTTAGGAATCAATTTAGGGCGGATCGGCTTTGTAGCGGGGCTTGAGATTGATGAACTGGATAAGCTGAAATATTTAATTTCCGGGGATTATAAGGTTGAGAACCGGATGCTGCTAAAGGTAACGGTGCATACCGGAGCCGAGGAACGGGAAATCTACGCTTTAAATGACGCAGTGGTATCGAGAGGCTCTCTTTCCAGAATGGTGGATCTCAGCGTTTCCTACACGGGCAGCAAGGTCACGCAGTACCGGGCGGATGGATTGATCGTTTCTACCCCCACTGGTTCCACCGCTTATTCTTTATCCGCCGGTGGTCCGGTGATTGAGCCTGAAATGCGCTGTATGGTGCTGACACCAATTTGTGCTCATTCTCTTTTTTCCCGGTCAGTAATTTTCGGACCTGACGAAAAGCTTTCTATTTCCGCTTCCACGCGGGATGGAGAGGGCAACGCATACCTTACCGTGGACGGAGAAACCTCCGTACTGCTTCGGGGAGAGATGTTATTGATATTTTGCCCGCTGCCCACAGCGTCCGTTTGATCAAACTAAAAAATAAAGGATTTTATGAGATTCTGAACGAAAAGCTTTCTGAGAGGAGAATTTAATCCATGAAGACAAGGAGACACTCTAAGATTCTAGAATTGATTCAGCAGCACAATATTGATACCCAGGAGGAGCTTTTTTAAAGCTCCTGCGGGCGGAGGGCTATGATGTGACACAGGCTACGGTTTCCAGAGACATCAAGGAACTGCGGCTGGTGAAAACCTTGGCTAATGATGGAAAATATAAATATTCTACCGGCAAAAGTGAGTCTTCTGATATTTCATTGAAATTCTTCTCACTTTTCGCGGATTCCGTGTTAAGCGTAGAATTCGCGGGAAATATGGTGGCGCTGAAATGCATGACTGGTATGGCTCAGGCGGTCTGTGCCGCGATGGATTCTATGCAGTGGGATGGCGTAGTAGCGACCCTGGCGGGAGACGATACGATCTTTATCTTAGTGCGGAATGAAGCTGCCGCTATTAATTTAGTTACAGAACTGAAAAAGATTATGAAATCCTGACGAGGGATTCGGCACAGCAAATAGAAGATAATTCCTATTGTGGATTTTGTTTTTGTTTCTTTGTTAACTATCTGCTTATGCTTGATTATAGGGACAAGTATTTTATTTCGATCATCAGATAAAAAGAGGTGAAGGCAATGCTTTCCCAGCTCTATATTGAAAATATCGCTGTCATCGAACGAGTAACCATAGATTTTTCCAACCAGCTCAATGTACTTACCGGAGAAACGGGTGCGGGAAAATCCATTCTGATTGATGCTATTAACGCGATTTTGGGACAGAGAACCTCCCGTGATTTAATTCGTACCGGGGCTTCTTCAGCTGTTGTGAGCGCGTTATTTACGGAAATTTCAGGAGAGACAGAGAAAACGCTGGAATCTCTTGGATTTAACGCGGACGAGGACAGGACTCTTTTGCTTCAAAGGGAGATCAATTCTTCAGGTAAGGGAAGCTGCCGGGTCAACGGCCGTCCAGCCACCGTTTCCGTATTGAAGGAGATCGGGAACACCCTGATCACGATTCATGGACAGAACGAAAACTATGAGCTGCTAAACGCCGACATCCCTATTCAGTATTTGGATGATATAGGCGGACTGTCCAGCCAGCTGGAGGAGTATAGGCAGGCGTATTACGGCTTAAAGCAGCTAAAAAAAGGAAATGGATGCCCTATCCCTGGATGAATCTCAGAAAGCCCGCCAAATCGACCTGCTGACCTATCAGTTGCAAGAGCTGGAAGCCGCTGACCTCCAACGTGGAGAGCTGGAAGAGCTCGTCAATAAAAAGAACCCTGTTTCAAAACAGTGAAAAGATCGCATTGGCGTTTCAGGAGGCTAAGGAAGCGGTTTCAGGAAATGAGGAGTCGTCCGGTGCCTTGCAGGCTGTGCAGACGGCGGCGGACGCTATTCAGGAAATTGTGCCCTACTTTAAGGAGTTACAGCCTTTATCCGAACGATTGTCGGCTCTTACCTATGAACTGGATGACTGTTCCGAGGAGCTTAGATCATATGGTGAGCAGATCGAGTACGATCCCAACGAATTGGAAGCTATTGAGGAACGGCTGGATTTATATTACAGGCTCATGAGAAAATACGGCAATACCGAAGATGAGCTTTTTGATTATTATGAGAGGGCTCAATCGGACTTAGAAGCCATCACGCTTTCTGACGAACGCTTGCGGGAACTTCATAAGGAATATGAACAGGCGGAAAAGCATACACAAGCCCTGGCGCAGGAATTATCCGAAGCAAGAAAAAAAGCGGCAAAAAATTTTTGTAGGAAAGCTAAAAGCGGGCTTTCTTTTTTGGATATGCCTGGCCTCCGTTTTTTGGTGCGGCAGTCAACCTGCGACCTAAATCGTTATGGCTGTGATGAAATTCAATTTTTTGATTTCTGCTAACCCCGGAGAACCGCCCAAGCCTTTATCGAAAAAATTGCCTCTGGCGGTGAGCTTTCCCGCATTATGCTGGGAGTCAAAACGGTGCTCTCCGGCAGTAATCTAGGAAAAACCATGATTTTTGATGAAATTGATACTGGGATCAGCGGAAGTGCCGCGCAAAAGGTAGGGCTTAAGCTGAAGGAGGCTGCCGCTAATCGGCAGGTGCTCTGCGTAACCCACTCGGCGCAGATTGCCGCGCTCGGGAACCACCATTTTCTGATCAAGAAAGAGGTGCGAGAGGGCAGGACCTTTACTGGGGTTTATCCTCTTGACTTTGAAGGAAGAAAGCGGGAGTTAGCTAGAATGATCAGTGGTGTAAAGGTAACTGACTTAACGCTAAAAAAAGCGCGGAAGAAATGCTCGCTTTGGCAGGATTTTCAAATGAAAGCTCTTGACAAACCAGTTTGGGTTGGATATAATTTCTCATATCGGCTGTGAAAAGAAGGAGTAAAAAAGCTTTATCTTGCGAAGAGACCCGCCGGGTGGTGTAAGGCGGGGAAGAAGGCTTTGAAATACATCTTGGAGCCGCGGAGCTGAATTTTTAAGTAGGCTTCGCCGTATTTGCGCACGTTACAGCGCCAGGGTATTATCGTACCCGTGAGGCCATGGCTGTGAGGCTGTGGTGAATTGAGGTGGTACCGCGGATTTTCCGCCCTCTGCAAATTTTGCAGAGGGCTTTTTTTTTTGGAAGAGCCCTCTGAGCGAAAAATAATAGAGATGGAGGAATTAATCATGGGTGTTTACGATGAACTAAAAGCGAGAGGCTTGATCGCCCAGCTGACCAATGAGGAAAAGGTACGGGATTTATTAAACAACGGAAAGACCAGCTTTTATATCGGTTTTGATCCAACGGCTGACAGCCTGCATGTCGGTCACTTTGTTCAGATTATGGTAATGGCTCATATGCAAAAGGCGGGGCATACACCGATTGCTTTGTTTGGCGGAGGAACCGGTATGATCGGCGACCCTTCGGGAAAAACCGCTATGAGAAGAATGATGACTCGGGAGGAAATTGACCATAACGTCCGCTGCTTCCAGAAGCAGATGTCCAGATTAGTAGACTTTTCAGACGGAAAAGCGATCATGGTAAATAACGCCGATTGGCTGATGAATTTGAATTATATCCAGTTTTACGGGAGGTTGGGTGCATTTCTCAGTAAACCGTATGCTGTCCTTTGAGTGTTACAAGCAGCGCTTGGAAAGAGGGCTGTCTTTCTTTGAGCTGAACTATATGCTGATGCAAAGCTACGATTTCCTGGTGCTGAACCGGAAGTATGGATGTCAGCTTGAACTGGGCGGCGACGACCAATGGAGCAATATCATCGGCGGCGTCGAGCTGATTCGGAAAGCGGATGACAAAGAGGCTTATGGAATGACCTTCACTCTGTTGACTACCAGCGACGGACGTAAAATGGGAAAGACAGAAAGCGGCGCTGTGTGGCTTGACCCTGAAAAAACCAGCCCCTATGATTTTTATCAGTATTGGAGAAATGTGGACGACGCAGACGTTATTCGCTGTTTAAAGATTTTAACCTTCCTGCCGTTAGAAGAAATTGAAGCTATGGCGAAATGGGAAGGCAGCCAGTTGAATAAAGCCAAGGAGATTTTAGCCTTTGAGGTGACTAAGCTGATTCACGGAGAAGAGGAAGCGGTGAAAGCTCAGAACGCGGCAAGAGCGATTTTTGGCGGCGGTGCTCACTCTGAGAACATGCCTTCCACAGAGCTTTCCGATGGAGACTTCACCGACGGCGAAATCTCGGTGTTGGATCTTTTGGCGAAAACAAAGCTGGTTCCCTCGAAGGGAGAAGCCCGCAGGCTAATCGATCAGGGAGGCATCTCTATCGATGATGAAAAGGTGAATTCCGTTACGGCAAAGATTTCGAAGAGCTCATTTGAAAAAGGCTTTGTAATCATTAAGAAAGGCAAGAAAGTCTATCATAAGGCGATCCTTTCTTAAGCCGTATCCGGGGATCAAAGTGATCAAACTGTTTTACTGAAGTCGCAAGTCTGTCAAAAAGCTCCTGCTGTTCTCACACGGCATAGTTTGACAAAATTTCAGTTGCGTCTGTTCTATCTCATTTTCGCCTTGAGCACGTCTTATTGCCGGAAACCAAGTGAGAAGCTTCCGAACTTATATTTTTAAATTCTTTTCAAAATATGTTATAAAAAAGTTTTTACTGAAATTTCTATAAGGTAAAATTCAGCATCAAAAAAGGAATCCGGCGTGACGTCACGCCGGATTCCTTTTTTGATTGCGGCAGAATGAACGGATAAGCTTCTGCTCCTGAGTGAGACCTTTTATTCCGCCAGCTTCACCATCCGTTCAGAGATAGCTAATGCCGGATCTGTGGGAACCGAAACCCTTTGAATATCGGCAGGAATGATAACCTTAGGATTTAAACGGATTGATTTTCCCGCAAACTGGGGCAGCCAGGCCCTGGATTTTTCGAGCATCTCCGAAGCCATTTCTCGGATTTTAGGAAGGGGAAGAACCGCGCTGGTCAAAGGATCCATACTGAGAGCGTAAACGAGCGTTTCGGGATCCCCAGATTCCGCCGCTTCTACCGTGAGCTGATGGACTAAAACATTGGTCATATTCAGTGCGGCGCATTGAGGCGGAAGCTTTCCCACAACCGTAGGATGCAGTCCCGCGCCATCGGCAAAAATAGGTACTTCTGCGCAGCAGTTATCCGGAAGATTTTCAATACATCCGTTATTTCTAATATTGCCGTTGAACCGGAACACCCGGTTACATTCGATTGCTTCGATAATATAAGAGCCGTATTCCACGCTTCTTTTAGGAAGCTCAATCGGTTCATCGGCAAAGATATCCTGGTTACCGTATTTCTGTGAAACCTTTAGGTTCCAATAGTACGCGGCTCCTGATTCTCCGCCGAAAAGAGGTTCGTCGCAATAGGTATCCAGCGTTTCCCGGCTCCTGCGGAAATAGGGAAGGTATTCGGACAGGTGACCTGAGGACTCCGTCATAAAATAACCAAAATGGCGGAACATCTCGCCCCGTACCTTTTCATTGGCATAGTATTCCGGTTTTTCAAATACCTCCCGGAGCTTGGGATACAGATCCTTGCCGTGGCTCTCCAGCTTAATGAACCAGCCCATATGGTTGATCCCAGCGCAGATATAGTCAATCTCTGATTTTTCCACTCCGGTATAGCGTGATAGGAGATCCAAGGTGGTTTGCACCCCGTGGCATAAACCGACTACCTTAACGCCGCTGTTAGCCAGAGATAAGCAAACTGCCGACATTGGGTTGACATAATTCAAAAAGCAGCGCGTTGGGACAAAGTTCACGGATTTCTGCGGCAAGGGAGTTCATGACAGGAATCGTGCGCATCGCGCGGAAAATTCCTCCCGGACTCAGCGTATCGCCAATACATTGATCCACTCCATATTTCAGAGGGACCTCGTAATCCACCTGATAAGCGCGCATACCGCCGATCAAAAAGGTGGAGATAACATAGTCGGCGCCCATTAAGGCTTCACGGCGGTCTGTCGTGACTTGAAATTCGGCCTTTAAACCGTATTTTTCCTTGATTTTTTCCAGGTACGCTTTTAACCGGGTTGTGCGCTGATCGCTGATGTCCATCAGGCAAAAGGTAGTGTCTTCCAGTCCCGGAGTAACCAATACGTCTAGGATTAAGGTCTTGCAGAAAACAATGCTTCCCGCTCCGATAATTGAAATCTTTCTCATGGCTTTTTCTTCCTTTCTGTAACCCGTGTTTATGCGTTTGGGTTAAAGAGAGATCCCGGACTCCCGAGCGACTCTTTGGAGATACCGGAGGCCTCTGCTGTATTCATCCGCGTTTTGATAATGCTCCATCATCATAGTTACTGTGTGGGGAAGAGAAGCAAAGCCTTTTAAAAATGCGGATAAATCCACTTCGCCTTCTCCGGGAATGGCTTCCTCAATCAACGTGGTAATTGCCGGACGTTTTAAACGGGCATCTTTTACGTGAGCAGAAATAATTCTATTTGGGAAGAGCTCAACACATTTTTCCGTCAGCTCTTTCGCCTGATAAAGCTCCCTCGGGGAACGCATCATATTTGTCAGATCAATATGGGCTCCGAATTTCTCCCGGTCTACCGCTTTTAAAATCCTAGCATACTGTTCCGGACAGTCAATCGAGTTATACATGAAAACCTCATAGGTAAAGTAGGTGCGCTTAGGCTTTACTGTGTCAATGATGAACCGGGCCATTTCCACGGCGTCTTCAAAATGTTCCTCGGTAAAATTTTGGGGATTATGGTTTTGGTATCCCGGCCCTTCGCAATAGGAGCCCGCTGTGTTTACCACACATCCGGCGCCTAACTCCTCAGCCATCGCGTAGATTTTACACATTTCCTCCCGGTTTTTCCTGCGTTCGTCGGGACGCAAATCCAGCATGTTTTCCCAATAGCCCGCTTCCGCGATCAAAATGCCCTCTTTTTCAAAGGCTTTTTCGAGCAATACGGATCTCGTCGGGCTTATCGATGGTGAGATAATCAGGTGCATAGGCCGCTTGATAACCCATTTGTTTGGCTAAATGGGCCAGCAGCTCCGGATCCTTCGCGTTTTGTTCAGCGCTGGGAAATACATGGCCGCCGAGCTTGATCATAGGGACGCCTCCTTTCAGCTGTCATAGCGGAATACGATTTGAATGACGTCCTCAGGATGCTGATCTACATGTTCATAAGCGGAAGGAGCATCCTGATAATCTACCATATTGATCAAATTATCGAGGGACAGCTGTTTCAAAAGATTCATACAAAACTCCTGCCGGCGGCTTAAGGAATAAAGGGTGGAAAAAGCAGGATCTACATGGGCGCTTTGAGACTGCTTCAGTCCGATGCGGTTATGATGAAATTCATCCGCCAAGTAAAGACCTCTGGCCTCCGATTGGTACCAGCTTACGACGATGACAGTAGTTTCCGGCGCGGCAATCCGAATTGCCTCATTTAAAGCGTGTGTGTTGCCGGAAACCTCAAGCACCACATCAGCCCCTCGATTGTCGGTTCTTTTCCGAATTTCCAAAGCGATATCCTGGCCGCTGAGGGGATCAAAGGTCTCGTCGCAGCCATTTTCCTCTGCGGCCTGGCGGCGGTGGGAGTAGGTATCGATTCCATATACCTTTGCCGCGCCGCTCATTTTGGCCATTTGGGCGCACAATTGACCAAGCAAGCCTAAACCGCTGACCACAACTACGTCGCCCAGCTTAATTCGCGCGTCCAGAATGGCGTTGTAGGTGGTCATGAGATTAAAGAAAAAGATTACATATTTGGGATCGAGGTCCTTTGGGACCTTAATAAATTCAGAGGCGTCCTTGACTACCTGGGTCTGGTGGGGAGAGGAAGAATAAACAATATCTCCGATTTCAAAGCCAGCGACCTTGGCGCCTTTTTCGATCACCTTACCTACATTGGAATAGCCAAGCCCCCACATACCGGGATCGCGCTTCTTACCGGATAAGTCCAGGCCTGTTGCCCTTCAGCCGGAAGAAGAAGCCGGGTTTCCGGATCATTGATTTTTGAAAACTGAGGCACTAGGTTTCGATAGACGTTCATTTCGGTACCGTGGCTCATTCCGGAATAAAGAGTCTGTACACGGAGATCGTTTTCGCCTAAAGGAAAATCAGGAGCCTCATCGACCCGCATCGTTTTGGGAGCGTCATATACTAAAATTTTCATGATAACATTCCTTTCTTTCTGTATAGATGGGATTTTCGTTTTAGTTTGATACGTTATTTTAAGGTTACCTGAACCCAATGCATAGCGTGCCACCCCTCCTGTTGGATGATGGTTTCGCCCGGATGCACTGTTTTTTTTCAGAACAGAATAGCAGCTCAAGGGATGGATTTTTCCATCGACTGTGTAGTCCACTAATCTGAAATCAGCCGAACGATCTGTTTTCACCATAAGATCGGTGCCGGCGGCGACAAAGGAATTTTCTGCCACCTGGATGACGAAGAAGGGACGGAAGCCCGAAATGTTAGCGCCGCATAAGGAAATGGTGTTTCCTTCCTTTGCCCAGCCTCTGGTTATATCGCCGGCTTCATCCTCTACGACAATTTTTACCGGGATATTCCGCGCCGGCAAAGGATCATAAGGAATCCAGTCGGTAGGCATCGTGGTTTCGTCAGTGCTGAGACGCTCTGTAATGCGTATTTTTTTATTGTCCAGAGGGATTACAGTATCGTCACGCCGAACCAAAGGAAGAGAATTCAGCAGCTTAGGATCACACAAAGACAGGGGGTCGCTTTCGTTATAGCCCCCATGCCACCGGATACAGCCTTTTCCGACTTTTTTCGATACCAGGCAGTTCCGGAATTTCACGATGCCGGGCGAATTCTCCGTTTTCATCCAACTGCATGTTGTCGTTATGGGCGAACACCACGCCTCCATCGGCCGCGAATTTTCTCAGCCGCCGCCAGGTTTCCTCCCGGTAGCCTAAGGCGTAATAGGGAGCGAACACCGCTTTGGTATGGGAAAGGTCAAAGTCAGCGAAATCCCGGTCGTTTACGCCGATAAAGGGAATATGGTTCTCTTTTAAATAAACGGTGTATTCATAGCCGCCGCCCTCTAAACAGGTTTTAGGATAGATAAATACGACCTGCTGATTAGCGGTTTGGTCAAAAGCCAGGCCTTCCATAAGAGCAGCCCAGTTGCGCATAGTAATTAGGCCGTGGCGCGGAGTGCCATCCGGATGGACGCAGCAGCCTAATTCCAGATCCCAATAATCTACAAACCCAACCTTATAGCGCCAGTTGACCATGCTCATATTCCAGTTCCAGGGCATCAATCCGCAGCCTCCGAATTTCAGCGTCCAGGCAAGGCTTTTGCTCAGGTGGTCCTCCAGATCCTTTTCCCCTTTTCGAGTGGAAGGTGTGGGAACCCAGGCCTCCTGAAGCAGACAGGGCTTACCGGTGCGAAATTCATCCTTGGTTTTGCAGCAAGGTGTGTGAATCGAATGCCAGTCTGCGGATTCTCCCAAAGCGACGTTGTCCTCACAACCATAGGTGCCAATGCCGATCATCTGTCCGGTTTTTCCCCCATATGCCACGCATCTCCGTCAGCCATTCTGATGTAGGATACATTTCCGTGTCTATTTCATTACAGATATCCCAGGAAATCGAGGCACAGCCTCCCAGGCGTTCCATAATTTGCTTGGCAAAGGCCATCTGCGCTTTTCGATAGGCCTTGACCATCGTGAGCCTGGAACTGCCAACCCAATGAGCGGGATTTCCCATTTCAGGCCCTGTTTGCGTATAAACGGTGGGCATGAGAATCAGATCCATGTGGGAGAACAAGGCTACGTGAGCCTCAATCGCGCGCAGATGCCGCTCGCTGATTTCTGGACCCTTCTCAAAGGAACGGTAGAAATCGCCGTGGGTTTCCGCAAAGATTTCTCCCGGCATGACGCGGAACCAGCCTGGCATGAAATAGTGGGTGCGCACTAGTACCATTCCGGCTTCATGAAGCGCTTTAGCGTCCGAAGCCAGCCGAAGCGGATTTGGATTATGCCATGTCAGGGAATACTGACAGCGATCCTGCCAGTTTGTTCCATTAATCCAGCGGGAATGGGAAACCTGTTTGCCGTTTTGATATTCCGAAAAGTAGCAGCCATCCGCCTCTAAGCGGCGGGTATGACGCAGGCTTTCCGGATCCCAGGTTACAAGAGCAGACTCTGAAAAGTCCCGCACCTGATGTGTCTCATCTAAAAGCTCGAACCGAATCGGCTGCAGCAGCAAAGTCTTATCATAAGAAACCTGGATGCTATCCTTTTCAGAAATAGCCCATTCGAGGGATTTGCCGCCGCGAAGCTCTTCCTTGGTCAGTTTTGCCTGCCCGCTGCGGATATGCCAGCCTATGGGAAGTGTGCCGCACAGCTCCGGCAACACCTCAACAGTATCTCCATGATGTAAGGCTCGCATAGGGAAGTTCAATGTTTTTCAATACCGCCGGCAAGCACAGCCAGTTCAGCATAGAATCAATCAGCTCCTCAGGCAGCGGACCGTTTAAAACTCCGGTAAAAATCGCCCAAGGATGAGGAATCACCGATTGATCCTTATTATATGGGTTTCCCCAGAATTTTGTCAGCAGGAGAGAGGGCATGACTTTTTGTCCATCCGGTGTCGTGACCCAACCCGCGGGGATGGTTTCCCGGCAAATCGGCCTGCCATGATAAGAGCGGCTGTCAATCAGCTCCAGCTCTGGAAAGGTCAGCTCCAGAGGAACGGTTGTCGTAAGATTTACGCTGCGCTCCGGCATGCAATTGGTCAGCGTTAAGTCTCCCACAAGCGCCTTATCAAAGGTTTGCTTCCAATCCATAAAAACGTTCTCATAAGCGGGGGAATATGGAGTAAAACCAAGTCTAGCCCGAAAAATATCCATTGGCATCGACAAGCCGCCGTATCCCTCGTGATTTCTGAGATCGCCTAAAGTACGGATGACCTCGCGCCAGGCTCCATTTTCACAGACCATAGCCTTTTCAAAGGGCATTCCGCCGATGTGAAGCAGTCCTCCACCTTGGGCAAAGAAAGAAAAAAGAGAGTCTTCGATTTCCATAGGATAATATTCGCCGTGAGCGTTGAAGAAATAGTCCCCGGAAAATTGACCGGACATAATCCCTTTGGTATCGACAAATTGAAGCTCCGCTTTTTGGGAAAGCTTTTCTAAAACATCGCCGCAGCCCTCTGAAACGGGAAGTCCCGTCTGCTGAAATACCAGTATTTTCATATTCTTTGCGGGTTTCTCTGCCCTTTCAATGAAAAAAAGCAGGATTTCCCAATCACCGTCCTTTTGTAAAATGATTAAAATTGTGTGTCGACAGAAGCCCGAAAGGATTACCAATCCTCCAGTTCAATTCCGTTTTTCTTTATCAGGGTCAGTGGTCGTTCTTTGCACTAAACCGATGGGGATTTCATAGGTAATTTCTCCAGAGGGAAGAGTACCCTCGATCATCTCTGTTAATTTTTGCGCGGCAACGGTTCCCATACGGACTTTGGGAACATTGATAGTAGTGAGTGAGGGAACGGCGATGGAGGAGACATAGGTATTGTCAAAACCAATCACCTTCACTCGGCTAGGACAATCTATGCGGTTTTCCTTCATGGCCTTTAATACGCCGATTGCCATCTGATCATTGCAGGAGAAAACTCCGTCAAATTGGATCCCATTCATGATAATGCGCTTCATCGCTAAATATCCGCTGAGAGTTGTATAATCTCCGTATTCGATCATGCTGGTGTCATAGACAAGGCCAGCATCTTCCAGTGCGGCTCGGTATCCGCATAATCGGTCATAGACCACATCGTGAATTTTGGGCCCGGAGATTACTGCAATATGGGAACACCCTCCCTCTAAAAGATATTTGGTGGCGATTTTTCCTCCCAGAAAATTGTTTACATGAACGGAGAAAATCCCATAGCTGGATAAATTTCTTTCCAGGCTCACCACAAAAACCTTTTTATGACTGGCGGTTAGCGAGGCAAGCTCACGAAAATACTTTTTTTCCAGATAACTGGCCACTGAATTCAGAATAATACCGTCCACCTTATGATCCAATAAGAGAGAAACGCAGTGCTTTTTCTTTTTCAAAGCTGAAATCCGAGGAATAAAATAAGATCTGGTAGCCATGCTCAGAAGCGTATTTTTTGAATTCCATTCATTACCTGGGGAACAAAAATAATATGAAAGGAACTGACAATTACGCCGATCATTTTTGTATTCCTGATCTTTCATATTACGGGCTGTAACATCAACCCGGTAATGTAAATCTGCGATCGCTGCCTGTACCTTTTGAGTTAATTCATCGCTGACATATTTGGAGCTGTTCAATACATTAGAAACAGTTGAAATGGAAACTCCCGCCCGTTTTGCCACATCTTTAATTGTCGCCATTCATAATCAGACTCCGTTCTGTCTATTTTTGAATTCACCGGTTTGTTGCAAGCGAGAATAACAGGAGGATTCCAATTTGCTTTTTAGAAAAGGCCGCCTCCTATTTAAAAATCATAAAAAGGAGGACAGCCTTTGTTTACAAAGAAGCAGTGAAAATAGGGGAAAGCGTTATTCTCCTATCACCTCTGCGGCAACAGCTGCCACAGAATCGGCGGCCTGCTCAGGAGTCATAGTACCGGCAAAAAGATCCACGATCCGCAGCTTCAGCTCTTCAATTACGGAGGTGTCAAACGCCCAGTCCGCCAAGTTCATCTGAGGCAGATCCATCTGCTTTGTAAAGGCTTCTTCCTGGAACAGGGGATCCATTTCCATTCCTAATTCTTCCATGGATTCATT
>VOFI01001306.1_pt1 | contig 56020 bp, 98 predicted proteins | sample 5384131 | NCBI WGS metagenome assembly VOFI01 (sample SAMN12384728, study PRJNA508395) | human gut metagenome | isolation source: healthy gut H | host: Homo sapiens
GCCTTCCTTGACGGCAACAATGATCTCCTTGGCGATCTTGGTGAATGCGGCGGAACGCTTGGCGTCGGCCGTGGGGTTGTCCTCCCCCCTGCTGCTGCCGGCCGGCCCACAGCTCCCCGGGGAGTACCGGGGACTTCCCTCCCCCCAGTGGCGGTAAAGAGGGGGTAGAACTTCTCCCCCTCCCGGGCGATTCCCTCCCAGAGGATGGCATACCCGTGCTCCGTGAGCCACTGCCGGAGCACCTCCTGGGTACTCATGGGCTGGAGGATGAGTTTCACGTCCCGTGTCCATGGAGCGGCGGACAGGATGTGGACCATCAGGTCCCCGCCCATGCCGGCGAGCACCACGGTGTCCACCTCCCCGGGGGACAGGGCGGCCAGGCCGTCACACCGCCGGAAGTCCATGCGGTGGGCCACCCCATAGCGCTGGGCGGTCTCCTGCCCCCGCTGCAGGGGGCCCTGGTTGACGTCGGTGGCCACGGCTCCTACAATGCGCCCGGCCAGCAGAAGCCACACAGGAGGTAGGCATGGTCGGTGCCCACGTCTGCCAGGGCCCCTGGGGGCACCTGGGCGGCCACCGCAGCCAGACGGGGGGTAAGGTCCAAGGGTTTCATAGCGCCTCCTTCCGGCGCGCTGGCGCCGGTTCCATAAAAAAAACGGGAGCGGAACCCCGCTCCCGTTTTTTCTGTTACTTGCGGTTTGCCGCGATGATGGCGTTGAGCTTTTCCACCAGCTCTTCCACCGGCTGGTCATGGACCAGAGCAGGCCTGCTCCACGGTCTCGTTCCGGGAGGCGGGGCAGGCCAGGCAGTGCATGCCGATGTCGATGAAGGCCGGGGCAGTCTCCGGGGCAATGTCCAGGATGTCGCCCACGATGGTATCTTTGGTGATGGTTGCCATAAAGACGTCCTCCATTCTTGGGATTTGGGTCAGGGCGCTTGCGCCCTTCATCCCCAATGGGTTGGTATCAAAAAGGGGAACTGACCGGCTGCGGCAGTTCCCCTCTTTGTTCTGATCTGCCGAAACCCGCGCGCAGGAACTTAGTCCTCCTCGCCGTCGTCCTCTGCGGCAGCGCGGTTGTCGTTGAGCAGGGCACGGATGGACAGGGAGACCTTCTTCCGATCATAGTCGATGTCGGTGATCTTCACGTCCACGATCTGGCCCTCTTCCAGCTCGTCGCCGGGCTTTTCAATCCGGTGGTCGGCAATCTGGGAGATGTGGATCAGGCCGTCCACGCCGGGGCACGATCTCGGCGAAGGCGCCGAAGGTCATCAGCTTGACCACACGGACGCTGGCCACGGAACCCACTTCATAAGTAGAGGTGAACTTCTCCCAGGGATCCTCGTTGCGGTCCTTCATGCCCAGGGAGATCTTCTTCTTCTCTGCGTCGAAGGAAATGACGTACACGTTCACCTTGTCGCCCACCGAGACCACCTCAGCGGGGTTCTTGATGCGGCTCCAAGACAGCTCGGACACGTGGACCATGCCGTCCACACCGCCGATGTCCACGAAAGCGCCATAGGAAGTCAGGGACTTCACGGTGCCCTCGTAGTGCTTGCCTTCCTCGATGTTGGCCCACACTTCTGCGGCCTTAGCAGCCCGCTCCTCTGCCAGGACGGACCGGATGGAGCCCACCACACGGTGGCGGGAACGGTTGACCTCGGTGATGCGCAGCTTCACCTGCTCCTTGACCATCTCAGACAGGTCGGCCCCTCTGGGCTTGCCGGTCTGGGAGGCAGGGACGAACACCCGGATGCCCTTTGACGTTGACCACGATGCCGCCCTTGTTCACCTCGGTAACGGTGCCTTCCAGGATGGTCTTCTCCTCCACGGCAGCCTCGATGGTGTCCCAGTTCTTCACGCTGTCCAGGCGCTTCTTGGACAGGTAGCCACGCCCTCCACGTCGTTGACGCGCATGACGTAGGTCTCGATCTCGTCGCCCACCTTCACGATATCCTCAGGTTTGACCGAGGGGTCGTCGCTCAGCTCGGACAGGGGGATGTAACCGGCGTGCTTGGTGCCCAGGTCCACATTGACCTCGGTAGCGGTGATGCCAGTGACTACACCGGTGACCTTATCTCCCGTATTTAAAGTTTTGATCGACTTCTCCAGCATGTCAGCGAAGGACTCCTCGATCTCCATAGCGTTGATGTTTTCTTCGCTCATTTTGTCTTTGACCTCCTTTATTATCCACCCCGGCGTGGACGCGCCAGCAGTGATTCCCACAGAAGCTACCCCGCTCACCTTCCTCGGGTCGAGCTCCTCAGCCCGGCTGATGTGGTAAACCAACGGGCAGTGTGCCCGGCATAACTCAGCAAGACGGGTCGTGTTGGAGCTTTTCCTATCGCCGATGACGATCATCGCCTGGCATCGCTCCGCCAAACTCTGCGCTTCTGATTGCCGCATACACGTAGCATTACATATTGTATCAAAAGATTTCGGCGTTTGTACACTCTTTTTTTACTTTTTCTCGGCAGGGAATCCAAATTCTATCCGTTGATGTAGTTTGCGAAACCAGCGTCACCGGTTTTTGTGAATTTTCGTTCCAAATTTCCAAAAATTCCGTCAATTCTGCCACATTTCGGAAGATTTTCGCACCAATGCACCACCCGGCGATGGCCTTCACCTCCGGGTGCTCCGGTGCGCCGATGATGATCACCTGCCGCCCCCGGTCGCTGGCGTCTTTCACGATTTCATGGATGTGCGCCACCTTCACGCAGGTGGCGTCGGCCACCGGGCAGCCCATCGCCGCCAGCTGGTCGTAGACCGCCTTCCCCTCTCCGTGGGAGCGGATGATCACCCGCACCCCGGGGGGACCTCCTCCGGGAGGCTACGCACCGCACCCCTCGGGCCTCCAGGTCGGCGATCACGTGGTCGTTGTGGATCACCGGGCCCAGCATCACATAGGGCTGCCCGCTCTGGGCCACCTGCTGGGCCAGCTCCACTGCCCGGCGCACGCCGAAACAGAAGCCCGCAGACTTGGCCAGGATGACTTCTCTCATTCCGCCGCCTCCATCTCTGCCCGGTGGTCCCGGACGGCCCGGATGCGGTTCATGATCTCTTCGGTCACCACCTCATAGTCCTCTGCGTTGGCCCGGCGCTTCTCCGGGAAAGGCAGGTAGGGCTCCCCCGATGTACACCCGCGTCCGGCGGAAGGCCTTGCGCTCCGGGTCAATGTACACCGGCAGGATGGGCACGCCGGTGCGGATGGCCATCATGGCTGCCCCGGTCTTGCCCTCGCCGATCTCGGCGTGGCGGGTACCCTCCGGGAAGATGAGGAGTTTTTCCTGCCCCTTCAGCGCCTTCAGGGCAGACTTCACTGCCCCCACATCGGACTTGCCCCGCTTCACCCAGATCACAAAACCCAGCCAGTCCAGCAGCTTCCCCACCACCGGGTAGTGGCGGATCTCCTCCTTGGCCATGATCCAGATTTTATCCTGCCGCTGGAAGGAGTAGACGATGTAGAAGGGGTCCGAGTTGTGGGCGTGGTTGGAACAGATCACCGCCCCGCCCTTGGGGATGTTCCCCTGGCCGTAGGCCTTCAGCGGCGTACGGAAGGTCACAATGGAAAAAAAAACTTACTGATCACATAGGCAAGCTGATAGAGTGTCAAAGGGATAACCTCTCTTTCACCAGGGTAAGCAGAGCCTCCAGACTCTCCTCCCAATCCATGCGGGAGGTGTCCACCTCCACCGCGTCGGCCGCCTTCCGCAGGGGGCGGCGGCCCGGTGGGTGTCGTCGTAGTCCCGCTGGGCAATCTCCGCCTGGACGGTGGCCAGGTCCACCCTCTGGCCCCGGGCGGCCAGCTCTGCGCAGCGCCGCGGGCCCGTTCCTCCACCGAGGCTGTGAGGAAAATTTTCAGGTCCGCCTGGGGCAGGACCACGGTGCCAATGTCCCGGCCGTCCATAATCACGTTGTGGGTGCGGGCCAGGTCCCGCTGCATCTCCAGCAGAAAGGTCCGCACCTCGGGATAGGCAGACACCTGGGAGGCATACCGGGAGACGGCATTCTCCCGAATGGCCCCAGTGACATCCTCCCCCTGGAGGATCATATGCTGCAGGCCATCCTCCCCATAGGCCATGGAGATCTGAACCTCCGGCAGCCGGGAGACCACATCCGCTTTCTGGCCGCAGTCTCCCCCTGCCGGGCGATGTAGAGGCCCAGGGTACGGTAGATGGCCCCTGTATCCACATAAAAAAGCCCAGACGGTCCGCCAAAGCCCGGGCCAGGGTGCTCTTTCCGGCCCCGGCGGGGCCGTCGATGGCAATGCTGTAATGGGTCATAGCCCTTCCTCCTCGATGTAACGGGCGGCTCCTATCCCCGCCGCCCGGCCGGTGGCCCAGGCGATCTGGAGGTTGAAGCCGCCGGTATAGGCGTCCACATCCAGCACTTCCCCGGCGAAAAAAAAGAGTCCGGGGGCCTTCTTGGACATCATGGTCCCCGGGTCCACCTCCCCGGTTTTCACCCCGCCGGCGGTGATGATGGCTTCCTTCACCGGCCGGGGGCCGGCGATGGGGACGGCAAAGGCCTTCATGGCCTCCATCAGCCGCCGGCGCTGGCCCCGGGTCATGGCATTCACCGGCAGGTCCGGGGAATCTCCGCCCGCTGGGCCATCACGGGGACCATCTTCCGGGGAGCAGACCCTCCAGGAAGTTGTGAAAGGCCTTGTTGGGCCCCTGGGCCACGTCCCGGAGGATGCGGGCCTCCAGCCGGGTCTCGTCCAGGGCGGGCTTGAGGTCAATAACGGCGGTGTAGGTATCCTTGGCCCAGTTGGCGTGGGCGCTGGCGCTGAGCACCAGGGGGCCAGAGAGGCCGAAGTGGGTGAACAGCATCTCCCCTGCTCCTGGAAGACCGCCTTGTTCTTTTGGTTCTTCAAGGTGAGGGTCACGTTTTTTCAGGGAGAGGCCCTGCATTTGGGCGCAGGTGTCCCCGGCTCGCCCCCACCATCACCCCCCACTGCCCGGCCGTTTTCCAGGAGCAGATGCTCTGCCCTACCCCGGAGCAGGGGCAACCCCCTGCCGCTTCAGGGCAAAAAACAGGGCGTCGATGACATCGGCCGCCCGGTCTGAACAGGGAAAAACGCGTCCCCCCGTTCGGTTTTCAGGGGACGCCCAGTTCTTCAAAGTATGCCATCACCGCCGCCGGGGGAACCGGGTCACCGCGCTGTACAGGAACCGTCCGTTCCGAGGCACATGGTCCAGCACCCCCTGGGGCGTGGTGTTGTTGGTCACGTTGCACCGGCCCTTGCCGGTGATGTACAGCTTGCGGCCCAGCTTCTCGTTGGGCTCCACCAGGGTCACCTGGGCCCCCGTCTGCCGGGCCGCCAGGGCGGCCATCATCCCGGCCGCCCCGCCGCCGATGACCACCACGGGGGGTGTTTGTCATTGGTCCTCTTCCTCCATACTGACGAATACGCCGTACTCGTCCCAGATATGCTCCAGCCGTTCAAAGTGCTCCACCACATCGCTCTTGCTCCGGGCGATGGCCACCAGCAGGGCATTGATCAGGCTCAAAGGCGCCACCAAGGAGTCTACAAAGGAGGCCATGTCGCTCTTGGCCAGGAGCACATAGTCCGCCGCCTTGGCCATGGCGTTGGAGGCATTGTCGGTGATGGCAATGACCTTGGACCCCGCTCGTGGGCGAAGTTGATGGCCCGGACGGTGCGCCGGGGGAGTACCGGGGGAAGGACAGGCCAATGGTCACATCCCCCCTCGCCCACCTGGACAATCTGGTCAAAGATCTCCTGGTTGGCGCTCTCCCCACGTGGACCACGTTGTCAAACATCAGGCCGAAGTAAAAGGACAGGAACCCCGCCAGGGACCCGGAGGACCGGGTGCCCAGGATGTAAATCTTCTTCGCGTTGACAATGGCGTTTACCGCTGCCTGGAAACTGTCCCGGTCAATCTCCTCCATGGTCATGCGAATCTTTTTCCATGTCCGACTGCATCACGGAGCTGACCACGTCCGCATTGCCGATGATGTCGTTGCTCACCTCAATGCGCTGGATGGAGGTGAGTTTGTTCCGAATCATCTCCTGCAGGGCTTTTTGCATGGCGGGATAGCCGTCATACTTCAGCTCTGAGGCAAACCGCACCACGGTGGATTCGCTCACATGCACCGTTTTCCCCAGTTTGCTGGCGGTCATAAAGGCCGCCTTATCATAGGAGGACAGGATGTAATTGGCAATGAGTTTCTGTCCCTTGGAAAAAGTATTCATTTTACTGCTGATGAGAGATAAGATATCTTTCGACATGCACAATCGCCTCCCCTGCGGCTCTATCTCTGGTCTGGGCGCCCCCTTTGGACGGGGCTTCCGCCGCCCGGCCAGGTCGGTTTGGCCCGTTTTGGGCCGTTCTTTGGGGATATTATAGCGCGATCGCCTGGATTTTGCAAGAAAAATTTCTTATTCTTGCAGAAAAGTTTCTCTCACAAGTTGTTTCTGTTCGGTTTCGGCCGCCACTGTCCAGGGCGCAGGGCCCGGTCCAGGGCCAATCCCCCCTCCCGAATCCGCTTGAGGCGAACCACCGTCAGGCCGCACTGGCCACACATCCGGCGGATCTGGCGGTTCTTTCCCTCGTGGATCACCACAGACAGCCGGGCCCTTCCTTCCCCCTGGCCCAGCAGGCGGACCTTCGCCGGGTGAAGGGGCTGGCCGTCCAGGGTCATGGGCCTAGCCAGGGCCTGTTCCGCCCCGGGACGGTAGCCGGTGACCCACACCAGGTACTCCTTTTCCACCTCATGCCGGGGGATGGAGCAGGGCATGGGTAAAGGGCCCTGTCGTCGGTGAGGAGGAGCAGGCCCTCCGAGTCCATATCCAGCCGGCCCACCGGCCACACCCGGCCGGCCGCTTCCCCTACCAGGTCCGCCACCGTAGGGCGGCCCCGCTCGTCGGAGAGGGTGGTCACCACCCCCGGGGTTTGTAGAGCATCAGCACCGTCCCTGGCATCGGGCTGCACCGCCGGTTTTCCATCCAGGGCAATGGTGTCTTTTTGGGGGTCTGCCTTGTCCCCAAGGCGGCAGGGCGGCCGTTGACCGTCACCCGCCCTTGCTGTATGTAGACCTCCGCCTGCATGGCGGAGCACAGCCCCGCCGCCGAGAGGATCTTTGCAGGCGATCTTCCATGGGACCTCCTTTCTAGGGTTCCAGCAGTTCCAGCGCCTGGGCAAAGGTGGGGGCCTCCTCCCCCTGGAGGAAGTCCCACAGGTCACCCAGCCCCTTCTGGTCCACCACGTCCCGGTTGGCACTGCTGGACCAGACCAAATAGGTCTCCCCCACCACCTGGCCGTTCACCAGGAAGCGGGCCGTGCCGGCAATCTCCCCCTGCACCACCGGGGCCTGCACCGCGTCCGGCAGGTCCACCTGGACGGTGACCTGCTCCCCCTCCTGCAGGGGGTAGGCCACTGTCTCCCGGGCCTCCGCCGCCGCCATGTGCAGGAGGCTCCCCCTCCAGGGGAACCCGCCCCAGTTCCTCCCCCTGCCTGGGCCAGGACGGTGCGGGGATAGACGGCAAAGCCGTAGTCAACAGGGCTTTGTGGTCGGCCCAGTCGTTTGCGGTCGTTGAGGGTGACGCAGATCAGGGGTCTGGCCGGCCCGCCCGCGCTGGAGACCAGGGTGCGGCCGGCCTGGCGGGTGTATCCGTCTTCATCCCGGTGCACCCCTCGTACTGCCACAGGAGTTTGTTGTGGTTGACCAGCTGCCGGTCCTCCAAGGTGAGGCTTTTGGTGGCCACCGCCTCCGCCACCGTGGGGTTTTGCAGGCAGGCCCGGCCCAGCTTGGCCATGTCCAGGGCGGAGGCATAGTGGTTCTCATCCCCCAGACCGTTGGGGTCGGAGAAGTGGGTGTGGGTCATCCCCAAATCCTGGGCCCGCTGGTTCATCCAGCCCACGAAGGTGTCCACATCCCCGGCGCAGACACAGGCCAGGGCCACCGCCGCGTCGTTCCCCGAGGGGAGGAGCAGGCCGTAAAGAGGGTTTTCAGGGACAGGGTCTCCCCCGGCACCAGGTAGAGGGAGGTCCCCTCGATCCCCGTCCATTCCCTCTGGATCTCCACCTGACGGGAGAGGTCTCCCCCCAAGTACTCCGCCGCCACCAGGGCGGTCATGAGCTTCGTGGTGCTGGCAATGGCCCGGGGGTGTTCTCGTCCTTGGCGTAGAGTACCCGGCCGGTCTCCCCGTCCATCAAAACAGCGGAGGCCGCGGAAACCGCCGGCGCCTCCGCCGCTTGGGTATGGAGCACCAGCCCTGGCAGCAAGGCGCAGAGCACCCCCAGGGCCGCAAGTTGTTTTTCGCACCCGAATCCCCTCCTACCTACCGAGTTTCCTCCGTAGTATGGCGGGATGGGGGCGGATTATGCCTCCGCTTCCTGCTTCTTGGTCTTTCGCTCCTCCAACACGCTGGTGATTTTGTTCACGATGTCCGGGATCAGGTCCACCACCCGGTCCAAACTGGTCTCCGGGGCGGCGTCCACCGAGAGGACCTTCACCATGCCGCCGCTGACCACCAGGAAGCACACGGGGATGATCTTCAGCCCCGCGCCGCCCCCCGCCGCCGAAGGGATTCTCTCCCAGGGCCTTGGGGGTCTTGCCCCCCACCTCCGAGCCGGCGGTGCCAAAGCCCAGAGAAATGCGGGAGACCGGGATGAGGGTGATCTCCCCTGCTACGATGGGGTCCCCACCACCGTGTTGGCGTCCACGGCCTCCCGGATCCGCTGGATGGTCTCAGACATGAGCTCACTGACAGGATGGTTCTTTTCCATGGTTTGCTTCCCCTTTCCTTTCCGGGGCGGCGGTGGCCGCCTCCTGGCGTTGTTTTCTACGGTTGCAAATGGTTTTCACCACCGCCCACCCCAGGGGGGAGGACGATGGCCAGCAGCTGGGCTACCGTCAGCGACAGGGCCGCCCGGAGGGTGAGCCGGGGCTTGTCCAGCTGATAGTTCAAATCCAGGGAGAGGTCCCTGTGTTTGACCAGAAAATTGGCCTCCAGAAAGGCGGCGATGGCCTCCGCCGCCCCCAGGCCTTTGGCCGTAATGGATGGCCGCGTCGGCGGGGTCAGGCTCCCCCCACTCCAGGTACAGGGTGAGGTCGTCGATGCGCAGCCTCCGGCGAAACCGGCCCGCCGCTTCCTTCACGTCAGGCAGCAGGTCCAAGGCCAAGTCCAAGGCGCCCCCCAGGGTGGGTTTGTCCGGTTCCTCCTGGGTAGGCTTCTGGGCTTTCTTCTCCGCCTTGCGGGCCTTTTCTCCTGGCGCTTGGCCGCCTTGTGGGGGTCTATGGGATAGAGGGTCACCCATTTGGGGCCCAGATGGACCTTGACCCATCCCCCCCCGTTCATCGTAGCCCGCTGCCACCCCCAGACGGACCAGGCACACCAGCAGCACCAGGACGGCCAGGACCAACAGCACGACCCACCCGGTCATGGCGTCCCCTCCTCTCCGTCTTGGGCCTGCTCCTCCGGCAGCGGGGGCAAGTCCTCCAGGTCCGTCAGCCCAAACACCCGGAGGAAGGCCGGGGTGGTCTTATAGAGCAACGGGTGCCCCGGGGCGTCCAGGTGGCCGCAGGGGGCCACCAGCTCCCGGTCCAGCAACAGGGCCAGGGAGTGGGAACAGTCCACCCCCGGGCCTGGTCCAGGTAGGCCCGGGTCACCGGCTGGAAGTAGGCCACCAGGGCCAGGGTCTCCAGGGCCGCCGGGGGAGAGCTTGTCCGGCTTTTTTCCGGGCCAGGAGGGTCTGGATCCTCTGCCCCGTACTGGGGGGCGGAGACCATCTGCCACCGGTGCTCCATCCGCAGCAGCCGCAGGCCAGCGTCGGTCTGCACATACCGCTGGGCCAGGGCCTGGCAGGCCTCCGCCGCCTCTTGGGGCGTACAGGCCAGGGCCTGGGGTAAGGCGTTCCTCCTCCACTGGCTCTCCCAGGGCGAAGAGGATGGCCTCCAGGGCGCTCTCCCGATTGGTTTGCTCCATTGCACTCCCCCCTTCCGTGGGGTGTGGGTTATGTGGGGTTTGGGCCCTCTGACGGGGGTGATCAGGGGTTGTCCATCCCCCCCGTCCAGGTGAATGTTTCCCCGGCGGCAAAGTTCCAGCAGGGCCAGGAAGGCCGCTGTAACCTCTGATTTGCTTTCTCGCTGGTGCGGACGATGTCCTCCCAGCGGAGGGTTCCCTCCCGGTGAAGGCGGGCCAGGAGTTCCTCCGTCTTGCGCTCCACCCGGTAGGGCTCTGGCCGGACCACCCCTGGAATGCCTCCAACGGCGGCGGCAGGGCCTTGCGCTGCTTGGCCTGCCAGGGCCCCCAGCGCCCGGAGCAGCTCCTCCGGCCGGTGCTGGTAACGGTAGACCCGCTGGGTGAACTTGGCCTCCGGCCCCTTGGACCAGAAGGCGTTTCCCCCGCTGCCAGGCCCCTCCATCCACGGCAGGACCGCCTGGACCCGGCGGAAACTGGCCTGCCGCTGCCGGGCCTCCAGGGAGGCGATGAGTTCCTCCATCTCCTCCTGGGCCTGGCGGTCCTCCTCGGAGAGGACCATCCGGGTTTTCAGCAGCATCAGGTGGGAGGCCATGGCGATGAACTCCCCCGCCACCTCCAGGTCCAGGGCCCGGCAGGGCGGACATCCAGGTGACAAACTGGTCCAGGATCCCCGCCAGGGGAATGTCCCGGATGGCGATCTGGTTCTTCTTCAGCAGGTGGAGGATGAGGTCCAGGGGGCCCACAAAGTCCTCTGTGGCCGCAGCCCCTTTCCGGACCACCCCTTTGAGATGATAGACAGGACGCTCCATACTCATACCAGCAGGGAGAGGACCGCCTGGAACATCCCATTGGCCCCCTGGAGCATCCAGTCGACCAGCACACGCCGGGCGGTGCCCAGGAAGCCGTCAAACACCCCGAACCACAGGGCGACCATCAGGAAAAACATGCCGTACCGCTCCAGCTGCATCCACCGGTAGTACCACCGGTCGGGGAGGAACATGGCCACCACCTTGGACCCGTCCAGCGGCGGGAAGGGGACGAGGTTGAAGATGCCCAGGCCGATGTTCAGGCTCACCATCAGGGCAAAAAGTCCAGCCAGAGGGTGAGGCCCGCCGTCTCCCCCCCGCACGGCCGCCACGGCGGACAAAGCCCCCAGGGCCAGGGCGGAGAGGTAGGCCATAGGCAGGTTGGACAGGGGGCCGGCCAGGGCGGTGATGGCCATCCCGCCCTTGGGGTTCTTAAAATACCGGGGGTCCACCGGCACGGGTTTGGCCCAACCGAAGCCCACCACCACCATCATCAAAAGGCCGAAGGGGTCCAGGTGGCGGAGAGGGTTCAGGGAGAGGCGGTGGTTGCGTTTGGCGGTGGGGTCCCCCAACCAATAGGCTGCCAGGCCGTGGCACACCTCGTGGACCACCAGGCACAGCAGGACCACCACGACCCGCAGGGCCATGGCGCCCAGGCTGGACCAGTCCACCCCCTGGGCCAATTGTGAAAACATGCCCATATTCGGTCTCCTTCTGTCAGTATGCCAAAAACGGCGGGTTTCACCCGCCGGGGCAGGTGCTTTCTTGTTGATAGGGAATTATACCAAAAAAACGCCCATCTGGCAAGCCGCCGGCCAGCCGGCCTTCTTTAGAGCCTTTCCCTTGTGACAAAACCGTCCTTGTGTTACAATATTCTCCCCATCATCCCCAGAGAAGCATTGGAGGCGCGTATGATTTTCCTGATCACAGGAGCTTCCCACACGGGAAAAACTTGGCTGGCCCAGCGTCTTTTGGAGGGGTACCACATCCCTTACCTCTCCGTCGACCTGCTGAAAATGGGGCTCATCCGCAGCGGGCAGACCGCCCTCTCCCCGGAAGAGGACACTGCACTGGAGGCCTACCTCTGGCCCATCCTGCGGGAGATCCTTCACACAGCCCTGGAGAACCGGCAGCACCTCATCGTCGAAGGGGATACCTCCCCTTTCGTTGCCGGGAGGATTTCACCCCCAAGACCTGGCGCACATCCGCTTCTGCTGCCTGGTGATGAGCCCGAACTACCTCAAAACCCACTTTTCCCACGTCAAAGCCTACGCCAACGTCATCGAGCAGCGCAAGGACGACACCTGGTTCACCTTGGAAACCGCCTTGGCCGAGAACCAGCAGTACCTGGACGGGTGCCGGAAACACGGCCTGCCCTACCTTTGGATTGACACCCACTATCCCGCCGACCTGGATCCGGCCCACCTGTTCGGCCTGGAGGACGGGCTGCTGCCCGAAGCGGGACCCCGATGATGGGACCGGCCCATCGCCCACCAGAAAGGAGATGCTTTCCCATGGCAAACTACAAACGGCACGCCGCCGCCCTCCTGCTGGCCCTGGCAGTGGCCGGTGGAGCCGCAGGCTGCGGGGCCCCTTCTGCTGCCACAGAAGCCCCCCACCCAGGACGCGCCGGTGTCTGAAACGACCCAACCCCAGCATGGACCGCCTGGGACCCAGTCGCCGTCACCACCAATGCCGCAGGGGAGCGGTGTTTCGCCCTCTCCGCCCAGACCTTTCTCCAGCGGTACAACACCCTCTGGGCTGCAGACTGGGGAGGACCTTTTGCCCGCCCTGGAGGAGTGGACGGACTACGGCGTGGGCACCCTCTCCCGCAACGGCGGGCTGGAGGGGCGGCAGTACCAAACCCGCCAGGACCCCACCAACTTTGCCGAGCCCTTCCTCGCCCTCTGCCTGACCCAGACAGGGGACCAGGTGATGGAGGTGGTCGCCGGGTTGGACCAGAAGCATTATGTCCAGGGGCCGGAAACCCTGTTTTCAGCGCAAGGCCCTGTACAGCCTCCGGGTGTTCTTCCCGGAGCTGACGGAGGCCGACTTCCAGACCCTCTATGCCCAGCTCTCCCAGGACGCCCAGTATGCGGAAACCTGGGAGCCCCCCTGCCCGCCCGGGTGTTTTACCAAGACGGCGTGGCCTGCTACCTGCTCCTCCAAATCGGAGAGTATGACCAGCTCCACGTCCGGGCGGCGGACCAGGCCCTGCTGGACCAGTGGCAGGCCGCCGGGGTGGAAATCATCCAGGGCTTCCACCACAGACGGCAGTGCCGCCGGAGAGAAAGGAGACCACACAACATGACCACCCCCTTTCCGTATTCCAACACACCCCCACCGGGCATGTGCCCGCCTTTCTGTCCCCGGCGGCCACGGAAACCGCCTGGGCCTTTCACCACACCCTACCGGACTATGCCCCCACCCCCTGGTCCCCTGCGGGGCTGGGCCCAGGCCATGGGGGTGAAGGCGGTGTTCGTCAAGGACGAGTCGCCCCGGTTTGGCCTGAACGCCTTCAAAGGGCTGGGGGGAATTTACGCCTTGGCCCGGGCAGCCGGCCAAGTGCTGGGCCTGCCCGAGGATCTCACCTGGGCGGCTCTGCAGACCGAGGCCGCCCGAAGCGCCTTGGCCAAGGTGGAATTTGTCACCGCCACCGACGGCAACCACGGCCGCGGGGTGGCCTGGGCGGCCCGGCGGCTGGGCTGCCGGCCCATGTGTACCTCCCCGCCGGCTCTGTCCCCGCCCGGGCCCAGGCCATTTTGGAGGCCGGCGCTGCCCAGGCGGAGATCCTCCCCCTCTCCTACGACGAGACGGTCCAGTACGCCGCCCGCATGGCGGAGGCCCACGGCTGGCAGCTCATCCAAGACACCAGCTGGCCCGGGTACGAGGCGGTGCCCACCTGGATCATCCAAGGCTACACCACCCTGGCCCGAGAGGCCGCAGACCAGCTGGCCCAGGCGGGGCACGCCCGCCCCAGGCACGTCGTTCTCCAAGCGGGGGTGGGGGCCATGGCCGGGGGCGTGCTGGGCTGCCTGGCCGCCCGGTATGGGGACCAAGCCCCGGTGTTCGTCTCGGTGGAGCCGGAGGACATCCCTGCATCTACCGCTCGGCCCTGGCGGGGAGACGGCCAGCCCCACACCGTGGCAGGCGAGGCCGGAACCATCATGGCAGGGCTCAACTGCGGCACCCCTGCTCCCTCACCTGGCCGGTGCTCCGAGACGGGGTCACCTGGTACTTCGCCTGCCCGGACGCCGTGGCAGAGGCCGGCATGCGCCGGTTGGGCCGTCCCCTTCCCGGGGACCAGGCGGTGGTCTCCGGGGAGAGCGGCGCGGTGACGGCCGGGCTGCTGGATTGGCTCACCACCCGCCCGGACCTGGCAGACCGCCGGCAGCGGATGGGGCTGGACGGGGAGAGCGTGGTCCTCCTCTTCAGCACCGAGGGGGACACCGACCCCGACCACTACCGCCAGGTCCTCTGCGATTGACAAATGGAAAAAACGTGGTATGGTATAGAAAAGAACCATTCCCTACCCAGTTGACAGGAGGAAACACCATGGCAAAGAAACGGAAATGGGGCCCTGTGCTGGCCTTTGGCGCTGTCACCGCCATCCTGGGTGGCCTCGCGGCCTATAAGCACCGGAAGGAGATCGAGCGGACCCTCCAGGAGATCGCCGACCAGATGGACGCCTGGGACGGGAGCGAGGAATTCTTCCACGACGAAGACACCATCGTCCACTCGGTAAACGACACCCCGGAGGGAGCACGACGCCCCCGGACGAGGCCGAGGAAACCGCTGCCGACGAGAGCGACTTTGTGGACAGCGAGGATGCCCCCCAGCCCGACCCGGGAGGCAGCTCCGGAAGCCTGAGCGCCTATGCCGCCCTCTGCCCCCACCGGGCAGAGGGCCGCTGCATCTTTTTCCTTGGGTGAGGAGGGAAACACCACCGTGGACATTGTCATTCAGCCGGCCTACCAGCAGCTGGAGGCCGTAAAAGCCTTTACTGCTGGAGTACACCAGCATGCTGTTGGAGCAGAACCCCGCCGCCGCAGGCGCTGCTTGCAGCGGCAGAATTTCGAAGGGGAGCTGGCCAACCTGGCAGAGAAGTACGGCGCCCCCAGGGCCGCCTCTACCTGATCCGGGTGGACGGCGCACCGGCCGGGTGCGCGGCCATGAAACGGCTGGACCGGTACCGTTGCGAGCTCAAGCGCCTGTACATCCGCCCCCGTTCCGGGGCCAGGGCTCTGGCCCGGCGGCTGGTGGAACAGCTCCTGACCGACGCCCGGGAGGAGGGGTACGAGGCCATGCTGCTGGACACCTTCCCCTTCCTCTCCCAAGCCATCCGGCTGTACCGCGCCCTGGGCTTCTACGAGATTCCCCGATACAACAGCTTCGGGAGGAGCCTTATCTACATGCAAAAAGATCTGAAACCGGCATAACGGCAGAGCCTAGCAGCTCTGCCGTTTTTTCTCCAAGGGATCCTACTCCGGCGGCCTTTTCCGCCGGGCCAGGGCCTGCAGCCCCTTTCCGCCGTAGTGGGCCAGCCAGACGAGCAGCCCCAGGATGGCCAGATAGTCCAGGAAGAACCCCACCGCCGGCTGGGCCGCGTCGAAAAAAGACGAAGTGGGCCTGGGCGGACAGGTACAGAGGAAGCTGGTGGTACCAAAACGCATCCCCCATACCCCGCCACCGCCAGGCCAAGCAGACGCCAGACCCACCGGGAGCGGGGCGCGCCGGCAGATCGGTCTGCCGCCGAATCTGGCCCAGGATGGCCCCCCAATGGAGTCCCAGATGGAGGGCCATCAAAACCAGCCCCCAAAACGAGGCCAGGATGTGCAGCGGCTGGGCCCAGGACCGGCCGCCGGAAATCGGCAGGAAGGCAAACACCGTCTGGGACAGGACCACCCCGCTCACCATGGTCCCCACCATGGCCAGAAGCAGAAGCAGGTGGACCACCAGCTGGCACACCCGGAAGGGCGTGTACCGCCCCCGGAACAGCCGCCGGTGCCACGAGGCGTTCAGGGCATGGTGGGCCACCCAGAGGGCAAACATCCCCGCCCCCCAGCCATTCGTGGGCGGTCTCCCCGGTGATCTGCCGGGCCATCAGCAGCAGAAGGAGGAGGGTCATGGCCAGGTCGACGCTACGCTTCCCTATGGTTTTCGGTTGCATCCGCGTTCACCGCCTTCTCGGTAGAGGCAGGTCAGGGGTGAGCCCCGCCACCCATTGGGACACCGCTTCGGGGGCCTGGGGCACGTCGTTGCGGGAGATGGCCAGCCCATCCTCCACCACCGTGGCGCCGGGCTGCAGGTCCGCAATGGTCTGCACCGTCCCGGAGAAGCCGCTTCCCCCGTGGGCGGTAAAGGGGAGGATGGTTTTCCGCTGAAATCGTAGGTCTCCAGGAAGGTGTACAGCGGCATGGGCAGGTCCGAGTTCCAATTGGGATAGCCCAGGAAGATCACGTCATACTGGTCAGGTTCTCCAGCTGGGTGGCCAGGGCAGGTCTGGCCCCGTCGCTCCGCTCCTGGTAGGCGAAGTCCAGCAGAGCATCGTGGCTGCCGGGATAGGTCTGGACGGTTTCAATGCGGAACAGGTCCCCGCCGGTCTCCCCTTGGAGCAGCTGGGCCAGGTACTGGTTGTTGCCCAGCACCGTTCCGTCCACCACCACCCGGCTGGCCCCGCTGACGGTGTCCACCCCGTCGGTCTCCGGGACGGAGAAATAGGCGATCAGGATGCGGTCTCCCGCCGGGAGGCCTTCAGACAGGGAGGCGGTGGCCGGGGCAGTCTGGCCGGTGCCGCCGGCGGAGGGGGTGCTTCCGCAGGCGGCCAGGGTGAGGGCCAAGCCGGCGGCCAGCAAGCGTGCGGTCCATCGTTTCATCGTAATCTGACTCCTTTCCAGTGCAGTCAAAGGGCGTCTGGTGGGAAGGCCGTCTGCCGGCTCTTCTCCACCCAAGGTTCCATGGCGGCGATGTGGGCCTGGGTGGTCTGGGTGTACACTTCCCAGGCATCCGCCCCCAGAACCAGGCGGAAGGGGGGCTGGGGCCCCTGGAGGGCCTCCAGCACCAGCCGGGCCCCCTGATCCGGGTCCCCCGGCTGGGTGCCGTGGCTGTGGTCATGCTCGATCCGGCGGCGCCCGGCGGTCTCGGCGTAATCCACGGGACAGGCCCTCCAAGGCGCATTTGGAGGCCCCATAGTACCCGGAACCGGGGAAGGTGTTCACCGCCGCAATGGAGGAGATGTTGACAATGGCCCCTGCCCGCTGCCGCATGTGTGGGGAGCACCGCCTGGATGAGGGCCACGGGGCCAAAGAAGTTGGTCTGGAAGAGACGGTCCACCTCCTCCGGGGTCCCTCCTCCACGGCGGCCCGGTAGCCGTAACCGGCGTTGTTGATGAGGCCGTCAATGCGGCCCAAGGTGCCGATGAGGTGGTCCACCACCTGCTGAATCTGGTCCCGGCGCGTCACATCCAGGGCCAGGGGCATCACCTGCCCGGGGTGCTGGGCCTGGAGTAGGCGCAGCGTCTCCGGGTCCCGGGCGGTGGCCACGGCGATGTCCCCCGGGCCACAATGGCACGGACAAAACTCCGGCCCAGACCGGAAGAGCATCCGGTCACCAGCCAGACCTTCTGACTGGCATTGCCTCCCATGGTCATACGCGCCCTCCTTCCGTCTCCGCGGACCCGGCACAGCCGGGCTGCTGGTTGGCCTGGATGAGTTCCTGCAAGGTGACATGGGGGTTGCGGTACCGGGCGCTGGGGTTCTTCTCCGGCACAGTCAGCTGGACCGCTTTGCGGGGGCAGACGTGGGCGCAGGCCTGCAAGGCAGGTCTGACAGCGGCCGGGAACATGCTCTGCCCGGTCCTCCACCAGCCGGATGGAGGCGGAGGGGCAGACCCGCTAGCAGATGCCGCAGCCGATGCAGTCCCTGGCTCACCCGCAGGAGATGCTGCTGCCAAGGCATCCGGCGGGGCCAGGCGCATCCCGGCCCGAAACTCCTGGTGGGCTGCCCGGTCTGCCTCGGTAACCGGGGCAATCCACGCCACCTTTTGAGCCACGTCGGTTTGGATGGCGGCCAGCTGTTCCTCCACATGCTTGTCCTTGCGCTGCTCCTCCTCCATGTCAAAGGCGGGCAGCCAATTGTCCACCATGTGGACGAGGTTGATGTAGCGGACGGGAATGCCGCAGCGGGCACACAGTGCCTGGGCCAGCTCCGCTGCGCCCCGTGGCGGTTGCCATAGGTGAGGGATTATGTAGAAATACGGCGTCTGGAAGGTGGCCTTCTCCAGAAATTCCCGCACCATGGCCGGAACCTCATGGCCGTAAATGGGGCCACGATGCCAATCCGGTCGTCGGAAAAGGTCAGATCCTCCCGATGCATCACCTGGGGGATGCTGATGGGTTGGCGCTCCAACCGCTTGGCCACGTACAGGCTGTTGCCGGTACCGGTAAAATAGAATAGCATACCATTCCTCCTTTGGATCTTTGGTTGCATTGGGCTGGTTGGTTTGTTATAATTCGGTGGGAACAACCGGTTTTCGCAACCGATTATAATATCCGGTAGTAACCACCGGTCAAGCCTTTTTGCGCAAAAAGTGCAGCTTTGCGGAAAATTTTTCGCCCAGAAGGAGGGATGCTGTGTGTATACAATGATGCAGGTCTGCCGGGAGACCAACATGACCTACGAAACGCTGAAGTATTACTGCAACGAGGGCCTGATCCCCAACGTCAAGCGGGACAGCAACAACCGGCGGGTCTTTGACCAACGGGATGTGAAGTGGATCCAGGATCTGGTCTGCCTGAAAAAATGCGGGATGAGCATTCAGGAGATGAAGGACTACCTGGCCCTCTGCCTCCAAGGGAGGGGACCATTCCCCCAGCGGAAGGAGATGCTGGCCCAAAAAGCAGGCCGCCCTATTGGCCTCCATCCAAGAACTGGAGGACAGCGTGGCCTATATCCACTGGAAGCAGTCGTTTTACGACGAAGTGCTCTCCGGCCAACGCCCCTATGTGAGCAACCTGATCGCCCCCAAAGAGTAACGCGACAGAAAAAGGTACGGCGGACCGCCGTGCCTTTTGCATGGAATGTATTGCGATGCTTGGTGCGTGAAATCGAAAAAGAGCACGATCGTCGTCGTGCCCCACGCTCATCGTTCTTTTGTCTCCCCCGCCAGATACCCCACCCCCGGCCCCAGGGCCGGGGGGCGTCGGGGACGCCGTCCCGAGGGGTTTGGGCAGCGCCCAAACCCTCGGCGCAGGGCGAATTCATTTCGCCCGAGCAGGTCCCATCCTCCGGCCAAAGAGAAAAGGCACGACCAACGTCGTGCCTTTTCCTTTGGTCGGAGTGTAATTATAGAACTTGGAAAAGTTCAGGAATATCAATGGTTTGTAGGCCGTCGGCATGAGGTTTTATCTATTTCAATTTAATCTGTCTTTGTAGCATGAGAGTTGCTTTTTTCACATACTCGTTTATATTCTAATTCAATGGCTTCTTTTATTCTATCAACCGGATGAACAATGGTCAGTCCGCTATTTTCTTCACGAACCATAATAGGTTGATGAGTTTGTTGACTGACAAGTGTATCTCTGTATGGTATATATGCACTAAGAATTCCTATAAGATTTGCTTTTTCATTATGAGTTGTTCCTTGTATGGAAATAAATTCTGGTCGACTAATAATCGGGCCACCAGAGTTTCCAGGAAATGTTTGTGCATCGACTAAAAATGTCTCTGCTGTTTTGGGGGAAACAAAAGCATCTGCAACACGAGAAATACAGCCAAGCCTACATATAGGAGCTTTAACAGTGTCATTTACTAAATTCATCGGAAACCCGATAGCATAAACTAAACTACCTTCATCAACCCCAGTTTCCTTCATTTGCTGTAATGTGATGGCATGATCATCTATATCCATAAAACTTAAACGAAGCTTATTATCGACAATAACATGGGGAAGTATTTGTACAGCAACTATATCAGTATTTTTTAAGGGGTGAGCGGTATAAAGTAGTTCGTCATTTACCTTCAAAGACATAGGTAAGTCTCTCACGCCAACAGATTCACTATTGTTAAATCTAACATAAAGCAAATTTTGGTCTTTAACTACATGTTTATTTGTAATGATATAGACAGTCGATTTATCTGAATGCTCTTTCTCTTTTCTCCCGACTAAAAAGCCAGTTCCGACCCAATGTTTCTTCCCGCCGGATATTGGAATCCTGAGTGCAACAACTGCATCCATGAAAAAATCAGGAATAATAGCCATTTTATTAACTCCTCCATATGAATCATTGATTTCTTAATTATACCATGTATCGAACAATAAATCGACAAAAATCGAATTAAAAGTCGCTCAAGTCGGAAAACACGGAGCCCGCAAACGTCAAGTAGGATTTAGACAAAAGAAAAATCGACAAGTTTATGCGAAACTTGTCGATTTTGGTCGGAGTGTGGGGATTCGAACCCCAGGCCTCTTGGACCCGAACCAAGCGCGATACCAAACTTCGCCACACCCCGGTAAAGCTTTACCATTATACTCGAGCCCCCAAGGAATGTCAAGCACCGGCGCAGGGAAAATTCCAAGGCATATTTCCCCAGCGGCCCCATAGAGATGGGACAGAACGACACAGAAAGGGGGGCATCCCCATGGCTGCCAACGGGACAAGGAAGCACCCCCGGAAAGGTACCCCTCTGGCCCCAGGGGAGAAACGGCGTCTGCGGCAACTGGTGGTCTGCCTGGTTCTCTTCGGCGTGGTGTTTCTGGGCCGGGGAACCGACTTTGCTCCCCTGGCCCAGCTCTCCTCCACCGTAGGGGAACTGGTGCGGGCGGACACAGACTTTCAGGCGGTGTTCGCCCAGATGGGCGAGTCTTTCTCCAAGGGAGAGCCGGCGGTGGAGACCTTCCGCTCCCTCTGGGACGGGGTCTTCCCCACCGAAGAGACCGACGGGGCATCCGAGCAAGCAGAACCCCAGGACCCAGGGGCGGAAGCCGCCCCAACGGAGCCAACGGAAGGAGGGGAGGACCGCGGGGCGGAAGCTTCATAGCACAGGCGGATTCTGGCTGATTTTGGGGACGCTGCTGATGGTGGCGTCCCTTCGCCTGCTGTTTTGGGCGGCGGTGGCTGCGGCCGTCCACGAGTTGGGCCACGTCGCGGCGGTGAAGGCCCTGGGTGGGCGGGTGGCCAGCCTCCGCCTCACCGGGGTGGGGGCCGTCATCCGCTCCCAGAGGCCCCGGCTCTTCTCCTACTGGGAGGAATGCCTGGTGGCCCTGGCAGGGCCGGCGGCCAGCTTCCTCCTGGCCCCTGGGGGCAGCGGCCTGGGGCCGCCACTTTGGTGGCGGGGATGCCTACCTGCTGGCGGGGGGGTGAGCCTGGCCTTTGGCGTGTTCAACCTGCTCCCCGTGGGCCCTTTGGATGGGGGCGGATCCTGCGGGCCCTCACAAATCGCTGGGCCGGGCCCGATGCCGGGGAGAAGGTGTGCGGAAGGCTCACCAAAGTCCTGGCCCTCTCCTGGCCGCCCTGGGGCTGTGGGTGCTGCGGCAGAGCGGAAACTTCACCCCTGCTGCTGTGCGCGGCCTGGCTGCTGTGGCGGAAGGAGGGAAGCCGTAGCCCTCGGCGGGCCGATGGCAAACAATGTGCGCATAAAAAAAGCAGTTGCCTGTGCAACTGCTTTTTTTTGTCGCCATGGAGCTGGAAATCAGACTTGAACTGACGACCTGCTGATTACGAATCAGCTGCTCTACCGACTGAGCTATTCCAGCAATGCCAACCGGTGGGAATTGAGCCCACCGGGGCAAAGGCGTGTTAATTATTGTAGCATCAAAAGGGCACCTCGTCAAGGAGTTTTTTCTATACCTTTTTGTATATCCGCAGGGGAACACTGTCCTGCAAGGATTTCTCTTCGATTCTATCCCTGGGAAACCCCGTATTCTACAAAAAGTTATGCACACTTTCCACCGGGTTTTCCACAAGCCGGTGGAACATGGGAAAACTCCTTTACACCCCTTCCCTCCCGTAGGGCAAAGAGATGTCCCGGTTGGCGTAGCCGTTGAGGTCCTCCCCTCGGGTGCCGGCCAGGTACTCGTAGTAGCCCTGGCTGCCAATCATGCTGCCATTGTCCCCGCAGAGCTTCAGGGGGGCAGGTACAGGGGTGCAGCCGGCCTGCTGGCAGGCGGCCTCCAGATCCCGGCGGATCCGGGAGTTGGCGGCCACGCCCCCACCACCGCCACCTTGCGGTAGCCCGTCTGCCGGGCGGCGGCCATGGTCCGGGGACCAGTTCCTCGCTGACGGCAGCGGAGAAGGAGGCCGCCAGGTCCGCCACCGGCAGCGTCTCCCCTTTCTGCTGGGCCTTGTGGATGAGGTTCAGCATGGCGGTTTTCAGGCCGGAGAAGGACATGTCCAGGGGCGCGTCCTCAATGTGGACCCGGGGCAGGGGAAAAGGCCCCGTCATTCCCTCCCTGGGCAGCTCTGTCCAGGGGCCGCCGCCGGGGTAGCCCAGGCCCATCACCCGGGCGATCTTGTCAAAGCACTCCCCTGCCGCGTCGTCCCGGGTGCCCCCCAGGATGGCCATGTCGGTGTACCCCTTGACATCTACAATCAGAGAAGTCCCCCCGGACACGCACAGGCAGACGAAGGGGGCTCCAGGTCGGGTGGGCGATGTAATTGGCGGCAATGTGCCCCCCGCACATGGTGGACCGGGATCAGCGGCACGTCCAGGGCGCATAGGCCACGGACTTGGCGAAGCTGACCCCCACCAGCACGGCGCCGATGAGGCCGGGGGCATAGGTGACGGCCACGGCGTCAATGTCCCCCGGGTCACCCCGGCCTGGGCCAGGGCCTGGTCGGCCAGCTGGGAGATCACCTCAATGTGCTTCCGGGAGGCGATCTCCGGCACCACGCCGCCGTAAAGCTTGTGCATCTCCACCGAGGAGGCGATGCAGTCGGCCAGCACGGTGCGGCCGTCCCGCACCAGGGCCACGGCGGTCTCGTCACAGGAGGATTCCACGGCTAAGATCAGCATACTCCATCATCCTTTCTCCCCCCCCCAGCCCGGGGAGGTTGGTCTGGTCCGCCCAGGAGGCCGCCGGGGCGGCAGGGCGGTGGGGTCCCGGGGATCTCCACAAACTTCTCATAGGCCCACGGGGCCAGCTGGGACCGGTAGACCCCCGGTGGGCCTCCATGGCCGCCGCCTCGGTCCCCTTCCCGTTGGGGGAGAGGAGGAAGGTCCGGTAATGCACCCCGAAGAGCAGGCAGTCATAGGACAGGGACGGAAGCCGTTGCGCTGGTAAACCCCAGCCGCCGGCGGCTGGGGCGTCCTCTGGCCCCCCTTCCGGGGCCTCGGACTCCACCAGGATCCCCTCCCAAGCCCGGAACTTCTCCTGGAGCAGGCGGAGGATCTCGCCCCCCAGGCCGCCGTTCGCCGGGCGGCGGTGACCCCCAGGTAGTCAATGAGCACATAGCCTGCTGCCGGGCTGGTCCACAGCAGGGCATACCCCACCAAGGTCTCCCCTCCCAGGCGCCCACCGGGCGGTAGGCCCCCGGCGAAAGAGCTGCTCCATGGCCGGGAAGGGCTTGAGTTCCTCCGCCGGAAAGGCCTCGTGCAGTTCGGTGGCGTGGAGCCAGCGCAGCTGATCCAGGGTCAGGTCACGCAGCTGCATCCTCAGCCCTCCCCCCTGGGAAAAGGTGCGGGTGAGGAGAAGGGCGTCCTCCGTGGGGTCGGTGTAGTAGTCCTTCCGGCGACCGGCCTCCTGGAAGCCGTGCTTTTCATACAAGGCCACCGCAGCGGCGTTGGAGGGCCGCACCTCCAAGGTGAGAAAGGCCAGGTGGGCCTGGCCGAAGCGGCAGAACACCTCCAGCAGCCGGTCCCCGATCCCCTGCCGGCGGCAGTCCGGGCGGACGGCGACGTTGTCGATGTACCCCTCGTCCAGCACCACGTGAAGGCCGGCGTAGCCCAGCACCTGGCCTGCCGGGCCTCCGCCACGATGAAGGAGGCGGCGGGGTTATAGAGCTCCTCGGCCAGCATGGCCTCGGTCCAAGGGACGGCGAAGCACAGCTTTTCCAGGGCCGCCACCCCCGCCAGGTGGGAACGGTCCATGGGAACCAGTTTACAATCCATCGCGATTCTCTCCTTCCTGTCAGCCCTTGGCCTCGGCCCAACTGCGGCCGGACCCGGCCTCCGCCACCAGGGGGACGGAGAAGTTCCCCGCCCCCTCCATCTCCTGGGTGAGCAGGGCCTTGACCTGGTCTGCCTCCTCCTGGGGGCACTCCACGATGAGTTCGTCGTGGACCTGGAGGATGAGCTGGGCCTGCAAGCCCTCCGCCTTCAGCCGGCGGGCCACCCGGATCATGGCCAGCTTCATCACGTCGGCGGCGGTGCCCTGGATGGGCATGTTCAGGGCCACCCGCTCCCCGAAGGCCCGGAGGTTGTAGTTGGTGGACTTGAGCTCCGGCAGCCACCGGCGGCGGCCCATGAGGGTGGCCACGTACCCGTCCTCCTTGGCCTGGGCCTTGACGTGCTCCATGTACTCCCGCACCCCGGAGAAGGTGGCCAGGTACTTGTTCATATAGTCGGCGGCCTCCTGCCGGCTGACCCCGATGTCCTGGGCCAGGGAGAAGTCGGAGATGCCGTAGACGATGCCGAAGTTCACCGCCTTGGCCCGGCGGCGCAGCTCCCCGGTGACCTCCTCCGGGGGGGCAGGCCGAAGACCTGGCTGGCGGTCTGGGCGTGAATGTCCTGGCCGGACTGGAAGGCGGCGATCATCTTCTCGTCCCCCGCCATGTGGGCCAGCAGCCGCAGCTCGATTTGGGAGTAGTCCGCGTCCACCAGCACCCAGCCGGGCCGGGCTGATGAACATGGTGCGGATCTGGGCCCCCCAGCTCGGTGCGCACGGGGATGTTCTGCAAATTGGGCTCGGTGGAGGACAGCCGCCCGGTGGCAGTGACGGTGTTCTGGAAGCTGGTGTGGATACGTCCGTCCGGGGCGATGACCTTGGCCAGCCCCTCCACATAGGTGGAGTTGAGCTTGGTCAACTGCCGGTACTCCAGGATCAAGTCGATGATGGGGTGCTGGGGGCGGAGCTTTTTCCAGCACCTCGGCGCTGGTGGAGTACCCCGTCTTGGTCTTTTTTCACACCGGGGGCAGCCCCAGCCCCTCAAAGAGGACCCGCCCCAGCTGCTGGGTGGAATTGATGTTAAACTTCTCCCCCGCCTGGGCATAGATCTCCCCCCTGGAGCACCTCGATGCCGGTCTGCAGGGTCTGGCCGAAGTGGGCCAGGGGCCGCCTGGTCCACCAGCACCCCGGCCTGCTCCATCTCCGCCAGCACGGGGCAGAGGGGGCGCTCAATCTCCTCATACACCTGGGTCAGGCCGAACTCTGCCATCTCCTCGGGCAGGCGGCGGTACAGGGGGGGGCAGCAGGCAGACGTGGTGGGCCAAGGCCTGCCGGCCTTTTGGGCGCTCTCCTCACTCTTCCAGGCTTTGGCGCCCAGGTAGTCCTTGGCCGGGGGCAGGGCCACCCCAAAGTACTTGGCCCCCACCTTGTCCAGGTCATAGCTGCCGTCGGTGGGCGAGAGAGGAGGTAGGCGGCAATGGCCCCGTCAAAGACAAAGCCCTCCGCCGTGGTCCAGGGGCCCGGCTCATCACGTCCTTGCTGTGGTACCCCAGCTTGGGGATGCCAGGGCCCAGCAGGCCCGCCAGGAAGGTCTGGTACCCCGGCAGGGCGGCCTCTTGGAAGAGGGCCACCTGGTCCCCTTCTCCCCCAGCACACTGCCAGGGCGGTGAGGTCGGGCAGGGCCAGCACCCCCACCGTCTGCCCCTGCCACTGGTCCAGCAGGGCCTGGGCCTGGGCGTCCTCCCCTCACCCACACCACCTCTTGGGGGGTGGGGGGGGAGGTTGGACGGGCTGGCGCCCTGGGCCTCCAGCCCCATCTGGGCGATGAGTTTTTGAAGTCCAGCTTCTGGAACAGCTCCAGCAGCAGGGCGGTGTTGGCCGGTTTCCGCAGCGTCTCCTCCGGGGTGAAGTCCAGGGGGGCGTCCCGCCGGATGGTGCACAGATCGTAGGAGAGGAAGGCGCTCTCCCGCCCTTCCGCCAGCCGCTTCTTCATCACCGGCCGGGTCTCCAGGGTCTCCTGGTCCAGGCGGGCGTAGACCTCTCCGCCAAGGTGCCGTTGTCCCGGAGGAGGGCCAGGGGCGGTCTTTTCCCCACCCCGGGCACCCCTGGGGACGTTGTCGGAGGCATCCCCCATGAGGGCCTTCAGGTCCACCATCTGGGCCGGGGCAAAGCCGTACTTCTCCCGGAAGGCAGCCGGGTCCATCTCCTGGGTGGTGGTCTGCCCCATCCGGGTGGTGACCAGCTCCACATAGGTCTGGTCGCTGACCAGCTGGAGGGCGTCCCGGTCCCCGGTGGCCACCCGGCAGTCCCAGCCGGCCTGCTCGCACTGGCGGGTGATGGTGCCGATGAGGTCGTCGGCCTCCCACCCGGCCAGCTCATAGCGGGGGGATGTTCAGGGCGTCCAGCACCTCTTTGAGCACCGGCATCTGCACTGCCAGGTCCTCGGGCATCCCCTTCCGCTGGGCCTTGTAGCCCCTCGTAGGCCAGGTGGCGGAAGGTGGGCTCCCTCCGGTCGAAGGTGACACAGATCCCGTCGGGTTCCAGCTCCCGCTCCATCCGCCGCAAAATATTCAAAAACCCAAAATGGCATGGGTGGGGAAGCCCTCCTTGTTGTTCAGGGGTGCATCCCGAAAAAGGCCCGGTTCACAATGGAGTTTCCGTCGATCACCAGCAGCTTCATTCCATCACATCCTTTGCCGCGGGGCCCTTGCCCCGCCCAGTCCGTATCGCGCAGCGCATACGAAGATATTGTACCAACTTTTTCTCGGAAAAGCAACGAAAACCCACCCCTGGCAGGGCCCGCCCCCGGGATAAAACGGCAAGGGAGGCAGCCCCCGGCTACCTCCCGAAAGTTTTCGCAAATACTTGCCATCCCCCAATTTTTCTTGCTATAATACCCCTGGAAAACAAAAATGCGGCAGCCTGTGGGTGGTAGCGCACCCACAGGCCTGCGCAGGTGAACACCCACCTACACAACGGCCATTCGGCCGCACCGCATGGGGTATTATACGATATTTTTTGCTTCCCCGCAAGGGCGGGGAGCAGGATTGTTGCTACATATTCTCTTGCGTTTGTGTGCAAAGAACTTGCTTCTTGCGCTGTGTAGGGCTTCCCTGTACAGCGTTTTTTGTGTTCCCTGCAGCGCCCATGGGTGGCCGGCCCTTCTGGCCCCCCTTGGCGCGGCTGCGGCGAAAATCAAAAACCGGTCAGCCCTCCCCGCTGACCGGGCAAGGAGCGTGAGGATCGATGACCACAGCGCAACTCAGCCAATACGCTCTTGAGACCGCCGTCGACCTGGAGAAAGCGGTCTTTCTCCAGGCGCGGCGCCTCGCCCAGTACAAAGAGGAGATTCAGGCCCTGGACCGGGCAGCCCGCCGGCCAGCGCCAACTCCCCCGGAGGCAGCCCCTGTGGCCCCTGGTGCCCCAAACCGCCCATGGAGCCTCTGCGGGAGATTTTGGGCAAGACTCTGCTGGGGTTCCTCCTTTCCCTCGCCGCCGTAACCGGAATCAGCGTCCTCACCCTTGGCCCTGCCAGGGGTGGATGACTGGGGCAATCGGCGGCGTCCTTTTGGGCTGTATTCTTGCCATTGTCGCATATTTAAAAGCCGTTCGGGCCAGCTCCTTCCGGTGGCGCACCTACCACCTTTGATGGAGAACTACCAGCTCATCCACGGCACCTACGGCCTGCGCCGGGAAAAGTCCCAGGCAGAGCTGGAGGCCCGGCAAAAGGCCTATCCCGACCTTCTGCGCAGGCACCAGGAGCGGGTCACCCAGGCCCTCCAGCGGAAGCAGGCCCTGGAGGCTGCCCTCCCCCAGCTCACCCAGCAGCTGGCCGACAGCAAGGCCGCTCGGGCCGCCCACTATGCCCAAGGCGTCCTGTTCCCCAAATACCGGACCTTTGTCCTGGTCTGCTCCCTGTGCGAGTTGGTGCAGTCCGGCCGCTGCGCCACCTTGGAAGGGCCCCAAGGTGCCTACCAGCAGCTGGAGGCCGAGCTCCAGGCAGGGGTGGATCCTCACCGACTGGAACCAAATCCTCCGCCAGGGGGGACCGTTTGCAGACCCGGCAGTTCCTCCTCTGCACTGCCCTGCAGCAGGCCCCCACCCTCCCTGTGAGGCCCTTCCCGGCCTCACAGGTGGGGGGGATTTCTTTTTTCGAAATTGCCACTATATGGTGGCAATACACCAGCAGAAACCGACAAAATAGTAGCATTTCCTTGAGGTGTTGCAGTATGTACTTTCCTCGAATTGAAGACCTGCGCATTGACAGTGACAAAAAACAGTATGAGATCGCAGCCTACCTCCATTTGAACCGGGAAGTCTATCGCCGCTATGAGAAGGGGGAACGGGAAATCCCCGTTTGGGCCCCTGATCCAGCTGGCACAGTTCTACGGCACCACCACGGATTACATCCTGGGGCTGTCGGACCAACGATGACGCTCCGGTGGGTGACCGCAGGGGTGGTGGGGGCCGCGCTGCTGGGGGTGTACCTGTCCTGGACGGCATGGGTCCTCCCGGTGGGGCTGACAGCCCTCGCTGCAGGGGTGCTCCTGCGGGTCCTAGAAAAAGTTTGCCCCGGCCCGGTGGGTCCTGTTGGGGGCGGGCATTGCCCTGCTCTGGCTCACGGTCTACGGGGCCATGGTCCGGGCCCCGGCCCAGGCCTTGGAGTCCCGCACCGTACCCATCCAGGGGGAGGTCCTCCAGTGGCCGGAGGAGACCCTCTACGGCGCCGGCTCTACCTGAAAGCCGGAGAGCCCGGCGGGGAAACCGGTCAAGGCCCTCTTTTATGGGGGAGCGCGACCTCCTCTCCCTGCGTCCGGGGGACCGGATCGAAACCGTGGCCGAGTGCTCCCCCGCCAACCGCATCCAGGGGGAGGAGACCTTCTACTACGCCGGCCAGGGCTACTTCCTCCAGATGAAGCCCCGGGACGAGATTACCGTCCTGCCCCCGGAGTGGGGGTTCTCCCTCCGCACCAGCCTCACCCTTCTGGCGGGCACCATTATGGATCAAATTGACCGTCTCTACCCCCAGCAGGAGGCGGGCTTTCTCCGCGCCCTGCTCATGGGGGACAAGTCTGGGCTGGAGGACATCGACCAAAACCACTTCAACCGGGTGGGCCTGGGCCACGTGGTGGTGATCTCCGGGTTCCACGTCAGCGTGCTCATGGGCTTTCTCGCCCTCTTCCTGAACCCCAAGAAGAAGCGGAATGTGGCCGTGATCCTGCTGCTCCTGGTGGCCTTCTGCTGCATGACCGGCAGCGACCCCGGCACGGTGCGGGCCACGGTCCTCTGCGCCCTGGCCATGCTGGCCCCTCTGGTGGGCCGGTCCTACGACTCCATCACCGGGCTGTGCGCCGCCCTGCTCCTGCTGCTGGCCTGGAACCCCTGGGCGGTGGCCAACGCGGGGCTGCAGTTCTCCTTCCTGTCCACCCTGGGCATCCTGGTCTTTGGCCTAAAGTGGTATGGGGCCTGGCGGGCCCGGGTGCCGGAACGGGGGCGGAAATGGGCCGCCCCCTGGTTGGCCTGCGCCGCGGTGAGCCTGTCGGCCATGGTATTCACCGTTCCCCTTTCGGGGCTGTACTTTGGGCAGTTTTCCCTGGTCTCCCCCCTGGCCAACCTCTGCACGGAATGGGCGGTGGTGCTGGCCTTCCTGGGCGGGGCGGTGTCCCTGGTGGCCGGGGCTCTCTTCCCGCCCCTGGGGCAGGCGCTGGCCGCGGTGGTGGCCCCTGCCGGTGGACTACTTCTACTGGTTCTCCCGCACGGCCAGCGGCTGGAGCCTGGCGGGCCCTGCGGCTGGACATCGGCCTCTATGCCGGGTGGGTGGTCTTTGTCTATGGGGTGCTGATCCTCTGCCTCTGGCGGATCAACCGGTACCCGGACCGGCACCTCCCCGTGGCCCTGCCGGTGGGGGCCTGCGCGGTGACACTGGCGGCGGCAGTCCTCTTCACCGTCTACCAGGCCCAGCGCCATGACCTGACCTTCCGTCTGCTGGATGTGGGCCAGGGGCAGTGCGTGGTGGTGACCTCCGGCTCCGCCCGGGCCATGATCGACTGCGGCGGCACCAAGGACCCGGGGGGGACACCGCAGCCACCTACGTCCAGTCCCTGGGCCGCAGCCGGCTGGACCTGCTGATCCTCACCCACTACCACAACGACCACGCCGGCGGGGTGCTGGAGCTGCTGGAGCGGGTGAAGGTGGGGGCCATCGTCGCCCCCCGACGTGGACCCGGACAGCGATCTGCGGCAGGCCATTGCCGCCCGGGCCGCCCAGCTGGACATCCCCATGCACTATATCACAGAGAACACAGACCTGCCCCTGGGGAAGGCGGAGATCACCCTCTATGCCCCGGTCACCGGCGGCGGGGACAGCAACGAGCAGTGCCTGTCCGTCCTCTGCCAGGCCAACGGCTGGGAGGCCCTCCTCACCGGGGACATGCCCCTGGAAACCGAGGAACTCCTGGTGGCCCGGGGAGGACCTGCCCCAGGTGGACCTTTTTGGTGGCCGGCCACCACGGGTCCAAATACGCCACCAGCGAAACCCTGCTGGCCGCCGTGGACCCAGACGCCGTGGCCATCTCCGTGGGGTACAACAACTACGGCCACCCCACCCCGGAGACCCTGGGCCGGATCCAGGCCCTAGGGGGCGGCGGTCTACCGCACAGATTACGAGGGGCACATCATCTTCACAGCCCCAGAGGGGGGAGGAATCATAAACCCTATGGCCAAACGCACGACAAGGCCGCCGGACAGGCGGCATACCGAAAACTGAAACAGGATCTCCGCCAGGGAACGGTGGGGTCCCTCTACCTCTTCCACGGGGAGGAGGCCTACCTCCGGGACCACTATCTGGACCAGATGAAGGCCAAGCTCATCCCCCCGGGGATGGAGAGCTTCAACTACCACCGCCTAGCGGGGAAAACCCTCACCGCCCAGCGCCTGGCAGAGACGGTGGACGCCCTGCCCATGATGAGTCCCCGCACCCTCATCGTGGTCCAGGACTACGACCTCTTCAAGGCCCCGGAGGGGAGCGGAAAGCCATCACCCAACTCTTGGAGGACCTGCCGGAATACTGCTGCCTGGTCTTTGTCTATGACACCCTGGCCTATAAGCGGGATGCCCGCATGAAGAAGCTGGCCGGGGTCCTCCAAGACAAGGGCAGGAGGTCCCCTTCCTCCGCCAGGAGACGGGGACCTGGTGGACTGGATCGGCCGCCGCTTCCGGGCCCTGGGGCACGACATTGACACGGCGGACGCCCAGTACCTCATCTTCCTGTGCGGGGACCTGATGCACGGCCTGATTGGGGAGATTGAAAAGATCGGCGCCTATGCCCAAGGCCGCCGGGTTACCCGGCAGGACATTGACGCCGTGGCCATCCCCGTCATCGACGCGGTGGTCTTTCAGATGACCGACGCCCTCTCCCGCCGGCAGACGGACAAGGCCTTTTCCGTCCTCACCGACCTGCTCCGCCTGCAGCAGGCCCCCATTATGATCCTGGCCGTGCTGGGAAAGCACTTCCGCCAGCTCTACACCGCCCGGGTGGCCCTGAAAGCGGCAAGGGCAGCCGGTGGGTCATGGAGCTGTGGGGGATGCGCTCCCCCTACCCCGCCGACAAACTCCGGAGGGGGCCCGCCACCACGACCTGGCCTGGTGCAAAACCGCCATGCGCCGGTGCGCGGAGACCGACCTGGCCCATGAAGTCCGTGGCCGGCGCCGATGGGGAAGGACCTTTTGGTCTCCCTGCTGCTGGAACTGTCCGCAGGAGGTGCCCCATGCTGAAGATTCGAGAGGCCATTGTGGTGGAGGGGCGGTACGACAAGAACACCCTCTCCCAGGTGGTGGACACGGTGATCCTGGAAACCGCCGGCTTTGGTATCTTTCGGGACGAGGAGACCTTGGCCCTCCTGCGCCGGATCGGGGGGGCCAAGCGGGGCTGATCCTCCTCACCGACAGTGACGGGGCGGGCTTTCTCATCCGCAACTATCTCAAGGGGGCCCTGCCCCAGGACCAGGTCAAGCACGCCTACATCCCCGACCGCTATGGCAGCAGCAAGCCGCCCCGGCAAGGAGGGGGGAAACTGGGGTGGAGGGGGATGCCCCCTGCCGTCCTGGAGGCCGCCCTCCGCCAGGCCGGCGCCACCGTCCTGGGGGAGGACAGTGCACCCCCAAGCGCCCCCCGCACCAAGGCCGACCTCTACGCCTGCGGCCTGTCCGGGGGGAGGGCAGCCGGGAAAAGCGGAAGAAGCTGCTGCGGAAACTGGACCTGCCAGCCCACCTCCCCCCAACGCTATGCTCCCCATTCTCTCCGCCCTGTACGACCGGAATGCCCTGCTGGAGGAGATGCGGAACCTGTGATTCCGGCACTGTGATACAGGTCACCAGGAATGCCAAAAAAACCACAAAATATCTGCGGGAATGGGGGTTACAAGGCCCTAGATGGGGTGTAGAATAAGGGCATCTGAGGGACAGACTCCCTCATCCCCATGTTTTCTATCACGCTCCCTTCCAGGAGTCAATCAATCAGGAGGTAGTTTCGATATGAGCAAGTATGTTTGCAGCGTTTGCGGTTATGTCCATGAAGGCGACCAGCCCCCGAAGGAATGTCCCCAGTGCAAGGCCCCCGGCAGCAAGTTCGTGGAGCAGGGCCCCGAGATGAGTTGGGCCGCTGAGCACGTGGTGGGCGTGGCCCAGGGTGCTCCCGAGGACATCATGGAGGATCTGCGCGCCAACTTCAACGGCGAGTGCACCGAGGTTGGCATGTACCTGGCCATGGCCCGTGTGGCCCACCGGGAGGGCTATCCCGAGATCGGCCTGTACTGGGGAAAAGGCCGCCTACGAAGAGGCGGAGCACGCTGCCAAGTTCGCCGAGCTTCTGGGTGAGGTCGTCACCGACTCCACCGAAAAGAACCTGCAGATGCGGGTCGAGGCCGAGAGCCGCGCCACCGCCGGCAAGACCGACCTGGCCAAAGCGCGCCAAGGCGCTCAACCTGGACGCCATCCATGACACCGTCCACGAGATGGCCCGCGACGAGGCCCGCCACGGCAAGGCGTTCGCCGGTCTGCTGAAGCGGTATTTCGGCAAGTAATCCTATACGAAAAAACGCCCCCGGCCAACTTGGCCGGGGGTGTCTTTGCTTCTTAGCAGGGGGCGGTAGCTTCCATCTCTTACCAACCACGGCTGGTGGTGGATTTTACCCCTCCCGCTGGTCAAAGACGGAGAGGAGATCCAGGTCGATGCTCCCATCCTCCTCCCACTGATAGGGAATCTCCACCACCCGGCCGGGCTGTGTGGACCTGGCAGGCGATGTACCCCTGTTCCACTGTGTATGTTCCGGTGACGGTTTCCGCCCTGGTCGGTGAGGGTAAAGTCGCTGGGCTGGGAAAAGGCAATCTGATAGGAGATCCCGTCAATGTAACAGTTCAAGCGCGGCCATTGACCGCTTGGCGGACCTGCTCGGCGGTTTCGGATCGGCCTCGGCGCGCAGAGCCTGGATCGGTCATACCCGGTGGGGTCCGCCGCCTGGGCCACTGCCTCCACCCCCTGGCAGAGGACCAGGTCTTCGGTGGAGAGGATCAGCTGGTCCATCTCCGGGATTTGTTCGTTGGTCAAGGTGATGGCTTGCCCGCTGGTGAGCACCTCCGCGGGGATGCGGAAGGTCTCCACCACCGCCAAGGGGGCGCCCACAGACACGTCTTGGAGGTAGCTGCTGTAGTAATAACTGGGCATCAGACGGCACTGGCCGGTGTAGTGCTCTGCGGAGTAGGTCTCCCCTCCCCCACCGTCAGTTGGGTGGCATCGCTGCGCACAGAAAGGGGCTGGTCCGGCGTATAAACGGTGTAGAAGAGGTAGAGCATGTGCCGGTCTTGGCCCTCCGGATCCTGGTAATCGGTGTCCACGTACAGGCCGTCAATGTGGGTGTAGGCCGTCTCCGTGTGCAGGTCAAGGTCGGAGCACTGCCGCCACCGCAGGCACAGAGGGCCAGAAGGAACCAGGCAGAGAGAGGCAGGGACAGCATTCGTTTCTTCATCGTGGCACCTCCTGTCGCTTTTTGGGGGTTCTTCTATTTAGAGTATAACACAACCAGTGTTTCAGGTCACGGATTTCGGCAAATTTTCCTTCTTTTTCAGGAAAATGGGGGGCATCCCGGGGAAGCCCCGGAAAGCCGTTGACAAACGGCGGCAAATTCGATATGCTGGCCTTGATCCCCCGGAAAACCGGGCGCATCCCAACTGTTTTGGAGAAAAGGAGAGGCCATCCATGCAAACAAACGCACCTGGCAGAGGAAAACTCAAAGTGACCGGCATCCTCTACATCATCTTTGGTGCCCTGGAGCTGTTGCTGTCCCTGGCTCTGCTGGCTGGGGGCGGCCTGCTGCTGGCCGCCGGCGCCGGCACCGTGGGCATCGCACTGGGGGGGCGGTGGCAGGCATCCTAGGGGCTATCACCGTGCTCACCGCCGTGTTCTATTTGATCCTGGGCATCCTCGGCGTCCGCAACTGCGACAAGCCGGAAAAATGCGGGGTCAACTTTGTCCTGGGTATCATCGTGCTGGTTCTGGTGGTCATCGGCCTGGTGGTCAATGTGGCCACCACCGGCCCCAGCGGCGCCTTGTCCAGCGTAGTGGGCTTGGTGCTGTCCATCCTCTACGTCATGGGCGCCAAGGAGAACAAAGACGCCCACGCCATGGCCGGGAAGGTGTAACCTGCCCCTCAAACCAAAAAACACCGTGTGCCTAAGGGCACACGGTGTTTTTCTGTGGAAGCGTCCGGGGAGGGGGTTGCCCCAGGGGCCCGGTCCTTCTGCTCAGGGTGGGCCCGCGCCAAGGCAGTCCACCCCGGGGCATGGGTGGGAGCACAGCTGCACGCAGGCTCCGCAGCCGGCACACCAGGTTGGTTCCACGGCACAATACCCTTCCCGAAGGCGGATGGCCTGCATGGGGCAGGCAGCAGCACAGGCCCCGCACCCTTGGCAGAACCGGGGATCAATGACCGCTACCGCGGGGGCTGGGGATGCAGTAAGTCCATGGGTTTTCCCCTCCTTGAAACCTAGAATGGGCCCATTGAGCCCAAGCCACTTTCTTGCCAAACGGTTGGTTCCTCTGTCCCTGCGCCAAGGGGTTTGCCTCCGGCAACCCCCTTGTGCGGCGCTGCTGCGCCGCCCCATGTGGGGGGCATGGGGCAGCAGCGAGCTGGCCCAATTAGCCGGGAGGCCAGGTCATATCCCGCCCTGCCAGCACGTGGAAGTGCAGGTGGAACACGCTCTGCCCGGCGGAGGCGCCGCAGTTGGAGACCACACGGAACTCTGAGATGCCCAGCTCTTTCGTCACCTTGCTGATGACCTCAAAGCAGTGGGCCACCACGGCGGAGTTCTCCGGGGGTGATCTCCCCGCAGGAGGTGATGTGGGCCTTGGGGATCACCAGGAAGTGGGTGGGGGCCTGGGGGTCGATGTCGTAGAAGGCATAGACCTGGTCGTCCTCATAGACCTTCTTGGAGGGGATCTCCCCCCACGATCTTGCAGAATAAACAATCGCTCATGGGTTTGCTCCTTTCCCAGTTCAATGGGCTTAACCTTACCTCGATGGGCCTCTTTCACTTTTTTCACATAGGGATTTGAAATGACAAACCGGTATTTCTTATCCCCGGTCCATCATAATCGGTCGTATACGGCACTCCGTTTTCATCGCGGCTGTCTCCATTCTCCACTTGAAAGCCAATTCTTCGATGAAAACCGCAGGGATGCCTGGTTTACAACGGAAGTAACGCTATAGGCGCGCGTACAGCCCTGGGCAGCAGTCACTTGATAAAACCTATCATAGAGCTGCGCCCCGATTCTTTCCCCTCTTCTCTGAGGGAGAAACCCGGCAAAATGGATGTACGCAGCAGCAGGATCTACCTGGGAAATGAATCCGATTAGAAAACCAACGATCTGATCGTCTTCCTCCGCCACAAAACTTGTGTTTGCAAAATGCTTGGCAAAGAGCCGGGGCAGTTGATCTGCCATATCCCGTCCTCCCCACCAGTCATTGAGCACAGGAATGATGCGGTCATAGTCTTCTTGTGTCAGGTTACGAATACGCACGCTCCATTGCTCCTTTCCCGCCGCGGTGTTCATTGCTCGGGGACCACGGCAAAAATGTCAGCGCCTCGCCGCTGTCGTTGACCAGACTGTGGCTCTCCCCCTTGGGACAGTAGTGGCAGGCCCCGGGAGCCAGAGGCTCCCAGGTGTCCCGGACCTTGCCGCCGCCCATGGCGCTGTCGGGCTTGCCGCCCCCCCTTGCCGCCGCAGATGGCGCAGACGCTCTTCACCAGGTCGCCGGCCTTGATGCCCTGGGCCACGGCCTGCTTGCCGCAGACGGCCAGGAAGGTGATCTTGTCCTCGTTGGTGGAGGCCAGCACGGCCACCACGTTGGGCTCTCTTGTCCCGGAGGAAGTCCCCATCTGCCGCAGGGCGTTCCCATCGTCGGCCGGCCGCTGGGCGGTGAGGACCTTCAGGCCCCCCACCTCCTTGGCGGCGGTGAGGAACTGCCGGGCCTCCCCATGGAGGCCTCGGCCTCGAACTTCTCGATGGTCTGGTGGAGCTGCTTGAGCTCCGCCATCATGAACTTGGCCTTCTCCCGGAGCTCCCCGGGCTTGGTCTTCATGATCTCGGCGGCCTGGAAGAGCATCTCCTGGTTGCGGTTCATCACGTCCAGGGACGCCTGCCCGGTGGTGGCCTCGATGCGGCGGACGCCGGAGGCCACAGAGAACTCGCTGGAGATGTGGAACACCCCCGCCTTGGCGGTGTTATCCAGATGAGTACCGCCGCAGAACTCCACGGAGTAGCCCTCGCCCATGTCCACCACCCGGACGCTGTCGCCGTACTTCTCGCCGAACAGGGCGATGGCCCCGGTCTTCTTGGCCTCCTCGATGGGCATGACCTTGGTCTCAATGGGATACCCCTCCAGCACCGCCTCGTTGACGATGGGCTGACCTCCGCCAGCTCCTCGGGCGTCATGGCGGAGAAGTGGGTGAAGTCAAAGCGCAGCCGGTCGGGCTCCACCAGGGAGCCAGCCTGGTGGACGTGGTCCCCCAGCACGGTGCGCAGGGCCTTGTCCAGCAGGTGGGTGGCGGAGTGGGCCCGCATGACCGCCGCCCGGCGCACCGGGTCCACCGCGGCGGTGACCACGTCGCCCACCTTCAGGCTCCCCTGGGTGAGCTTGCCGTAGTGCATGTATTTGCCGCCCTTGTTCTTCTGCACGTCGGTCACCTGGAACAGGCCGCCCTCCGGGCCGCTCTTGGCCAGGGTGCCGTGGTCGGCCACCTGGCCGCCCATCTCCGCGTAGAAGGGGGTGCGGTCCAGGACCACAATGGCCTCCACCCCGGGGATGATCTCATCCACCAGTTCCTCCTCAGCCACGATGGCCAGGACTTTGGCCCCGGTAAGGGGGTGGTCTGGGCATAGCCGTCAAAGACCGTGGCGGGAAACTCCTTGCCGAACTCCACGCCGGCCCAGCCCAGATCGCCCAGGGCCTCCCGGGCCTTCCGGGCCCGGACCCGCTGCTCCTCCATGGCCTGGTCGAAGCCTGCCCGGTCCAGGGTCATGCCCTCGTCCTGGACCATCTCCTCGGTGAGGTCCACCGGGAAGCCGTAGGTGTCGTAGAGCTTGAAGGCATCCTCCCCGGCAAACTGGGTCTCACCCTTGGCCTTGTGCTGGGCCAGCAGCTCGGAGAAGATCTTCAGGCCGCTGTCGATGGTCTTGGCGAAGTTCTCCTCCTCGGTGCGGATGACCTTGGTGATGTAGCCCTGCTTCTCCCGCAGGTCCTTGTACTCCCCTTCGTTCTCGTGGATGACGGTGTCGATGATCTGGTACAGGAAGGGCTCATTGACCCCCAGGAGCTTCCCGTGGCGGGCCGCCCGGCGGAGCAGGCGGCGCAGCACATAGCCCCGCCCCTCGTTGGAGGGGAGCACGCCATCGCAGATCATGAAGGTGGGAACGGATGTGGTCGGTGATGATCCGCAGGGACACGTCGCTGGCCTTGGCTGTCCCCGTAGTGGGCGCCGGTGATGTCAGAGACCTTGTTGGTGATGTTCATCACCGTGTCCACGTCGAAGAGGGAGGGCACATTCTGGCACACCACGGCCAGGCGCTCCAGACCCATGCCGGTGTCGATGTTTTTCTGCTTGAGTTCGGTGTAGTGCCCCTCCCCGTCGTTGTCGAACTGGGAGAAGACGATGTTCCACACCTCGATGTACCGGTCACAGTCGCAGCCCACGGTGCAGGTGGGCTTGCCGCAGCCCCATTCAGGGCCCCGGTCGTAGTAGATCTCGGAGCAGGGGCCGCAGGGGCCTGCGCCGTGCTCCCAGAAGTTATCCTCCTTGCCAAAGCGGAAGATCCGCTCTGCGGGGATGCCGATCTCCTCGTTCCAGATGCGGAAGGCCTCGTCGTCGGCGGGGGTGGTCTCGTTGCCGGCGAACACGGAGGGGTAGAGCCGGTCGGCCTCCAGGCCCACCCACTCGGGGGGGTGAGGAACTCCCAGCACCAGGCGATGGCTTCCTTCTTGAAATAATCGCCGAAGGAGAAGTTGCCCAGCATCTCAAAATACGTGCCGTGGCGGGACGTCTTGCCGATATTTTCGATGTCCCCGGTGCGGATGCACTTCTGGCAGGTGCACACCCGGCGGCGAGGGGCTCCTCCTCCCCCCCCTTGAACCAGGGCTTCATGGGGACATGCCGGCGTTGATCAGCAGCAGGGAGGGGTCGTTCTCCGGCACCAGAGGGAAGCTGGGCAGGCGGAGATGGCCCTTGGATTCGAAGAAGGAGAGAAACATCTCCCGCAGTTCATTGAGACCGTAATATTTGTGCATATACATACCTCCGATACAACACACTCTCTCCCCAGCAGGCGACGAAAAAATGCCGCCCCTGAACGGTTTCAGGGGCGGCGTGGACTTCTTCACGGCGCGGTACCACCCTGATTACAGCGGGCACAGCCACGCTGCATCTCAGATCATTCTGTAACGGGAATGGCCCGGCCCTGGTTCTCCCGGGCGGCTCGGAAGTGGCGCTGGGACGGGCACTGCCGAGGGGCTTTCACCATTCCCCTCTCGCTTGGGCGGCCGCGGCCCATGGGTTTCCTCATTGCCTGCTGCGGAATTGATTTTGCGTTTCTATTCTATCATGGATTCTGCCCCTGTCAAGGGAAAGTTGCAGGGGCGGGGCGTCCCATCGGCCTTACCGTTCCGTCCCCCAGAAAATGAGGGCCAGCATCCCCGGGCCGGTGTGGGAGCCAATGATGGGCCCGATGGGGGCGATGTAAATCTCCGTGTCGGGATACAAGGTTTTCACCTGCTCGGCCAGCTCCTGGGCCCGGTCGATGCAGTCCCCGTGGCCCACCACGATGAGCTTTCCCTCCTCGGGGGTCCAGCCTTTCTTCATCCGGGCCAGCTGGGCGGCCAGGGCCCGCTTGGCGCCCCGGGGCTTTCCGCCACGTCCAGCTTGCCCCTCCATGGAGACGTGGAGCATGGGCTTGATCTGCAGGAGGGTGCCCATCATCGCCGCAGCGCCGGACACTCTTCCGCCGTGCTTGAGGTGCTCAAAGGTGTCCACGGTGAACCAGTGGCAGACCTTTTGCCGGTGGTCGTTCACCCACTGGACCAGTTCGTCCAGCGTCAGGCCCTCTTTCTGCTTCCGGGCAGCTTCCCGGACCAGGAAGCCCTCCCCCACCGAGGCGCAGAGGCTGTCGATGCAGATCACCTTGCCTTCGGGGTACTTTTCCTGGAGTTCCGCTGCACAGAGCGAGGCTGTCTGGAAGGTCCCCGAAACGCCGGAGGTGAGGCAGAGGTAGAGTACATCCTCCCCCCTTCTGCAGGCACGCCTCAAAGTATTCCAGATAAACGGTCGGATTGATCTGCGAAGTGGTGGCGAACTTGCCGTCCCGCTGCGCTGCGTAAAAATTCCTCTACGGTAATATCTCCCCCAGGGCCATAGGTATAGCCTTCTCCCCAGAGTAACGCCCATCGGAATCACCTGCACCTCGGGCAGGCCAACAAGCATCTCTGGAACCATGTCGGCGGTTGCGTCAGTAATAATCTGATAGGTTCTATGCATGGGGTGTGCCTCCTCTTTTCGATTCTCTCCCTGATTGGGAATGGGTTGGCATAATTAAGTTGAGTATAGCAAATTCGAGATCATTTGACAAGCCCCTTCCAGGGCGTTCCTCTCCTCCCGCACCCCCCACTTGCACCTCTGTGAGGAACTCCTCTGGGCGCACGGTGTCCCGGTTGTCGATCTCGTAGAGCTCGAAGGGCCGCCCGGTCAGCACCAGGCCCGCCTCCCGGGCATAGGCCAGCAGTTGCTGGACCACGGCCCGGTTCTGCTCATAGGGGCCCTGGTAAAAGGGAGAGGTAGTCCCCGCCGGGGAGGGTAAAGTCACAGGCATCGGCCTCCTCCACCACAGAGAACACCCCGTCATACACGTTGGGGTACCTGCCATCAGCTCCTCCATGGCCAGGAAGGCCCCGAAAATCTGGTTGCCGAAGTCCCGAATCTTGTCCTCGTGCTGGCGGTGGAGTTTTTTCATGACGAAGTCCATCTCCTCGTCCCGGGTGATGTGCTCGGTGAAGAGCACGCAGGGCCGGGGCGGAAGGGTTTTGGGCGACCACCCGGGGACCACCCGCCGGGCCGCCTCCAACGTGGCCACCCGCTTTTCCAGCAGCACCGCCTTGGCCTGGGTTCCCGGAGCTGCTCCTGGACCAGGTCGGCCTCCTGCCGGAGGAGGTGGAGGGTGTTGTCCACCGTCTGGCCCTCCAGATAGGCCTTGATCTGCTCCATGGAGAAGTTCAGCCGCGGAGATCCCGGATCATGTTCAGCTTGTACATCTCCTTCAGGGGAGTAGAGGCGGTAGCCATTGGTATCCCGCCGGGGCTTTAGGATCCCCAGGCGCTCATAGTACCGCAGGAGTCCACCCCGATGCCATAGAGTTTGGCGATCTCGTTGATCTTATAGTAATCTTTCATAAAAACATCTTGACCCTGGTATTATACCAGAGTTTATCCTAGAGGCAAAGGGAAACCCTTGAAAAAAACCTTCCAAACAACAGGATGAACATAGAAAGCGAGGCACATTCCTATGGCAACCAATCAGCAAGTGATCCAGGACCTCCGGCGGGTGATCGGCCTTATCCGCACCGACATCCACGACCTGACCCAGGCCGAGAAGGACCAGATGGTCCAGGACACCATCGAGCATTTCAACCACTACGTCAGCCCCGGCTGGCTGAAATATCGGAAATCCGTCTCCTCCGACTCCGACAGCGGCGCGGTGCTGGAGTGGCAGGACGAAGGGGCCTACTGCTACGGCCTGAACGGGGAGAAGTTCATCGACTGCCTGGGCGGCTTCGGCATCTACACCTGCGGCCACCGCAACCCGGAGATTCTGGACGTGGTCAAGGCCCAGCTGGACCACCAGGCCCTCCACTCCCAGGAGCTGCTGGACCCCCTCCGGGGCTCTGGCCAAGGCCATGGCGGACATCACCCCCGGGGACCTGCAGTACTGCTTCTTCACCAACGGCGGCGCTGAGGCCGTGGAAATGGCCCTGAAGCTGGCCCGGATCGCCACCGGCGGCCGGTGGGTGATCTCCACCGTGGGCGCCTTCCACGGCAAGACCATGGGCGCCGTGTCCATGGGCGGCAAGGGCACCTACCGCACCCCTACCTGCCCATGATCCAGCAGGTGCAGCACGTGGAGTACGGCGTGGCCGAGGACGTGGAGAAGGCCATCCGCAACCTCCAGGCCGTGGGGGAGAAGGTGGCCGCCGTCATCCTGGAGCCCATCCAGGGGAGGCCGGCATCATCGTGCCCCCAAGGGCTACCTCCAGCGGGTGCGGGAGATCTGCGACGAGACCGGCGTGGCCCTGATCTTTGACGAGATCCAGACCGGCATGGGCCGCACCGGCACCATGTGGCGGTGCTTACAGGCCGAAGGGGTCACCCCGGACATCATGACCTACGGCAAGGCCTTCGGCGGGGGCATCCTCCCCATCACCGGCATCATCTGCAAGCCCAAGATGTGGGTCCAGGGCTCATTGACAACCCCTGGCTGCTGGGCTCCCCCACCTTCGGCGGCAACCCGGTGTGCTTCTGCTCGGCCGCCCTGGCCACCATCCAGTATATGCTGGAGCACGACGTCCCCGGCCAGTGCCGGGACAAGGGAGCCGTCCTCAAGGCCGGGCTGGAGCAGCTGGCAGCCAAGTACCCCAACATCATCCAGGCCGTCCGGGGTGTGGGGCTGATGCTGGCGGTGGAGTTCCACACCAGCGACCTGGGCTATGCCTGCGCCCGGGGCCTCTTCGCCCGGAAGGTCCTCACTGCCGGCACCCTGGTCAACGCCAAGACCATCCGCTTCGAGCCGGCGGCGGTGATTTTCGGAGCAGGACATCCAGGACGTCCTGTCCCGGATGGATGAGGCCCTGGCGGAGATCCAGGCCTAACCTTCCATTTCCACCGCAAATTCCTCCTGTAAGATCGTCTAACCGTTCCGGCCCCAAGGCAGGTTTGCCTTGGGGCCGGAACGGCGTTTCCCCAAACCAACAGGGCCCCGCCCAGCCTCTGGCTGCTCCACGGCGTGGGCTCCTGTTTTCAACGGTTACAATTCTCCCGGCAGGCCCGCAGGAAGGACAGCGGCGGGGCATAGCAGGGCAGTTGAATCTGAAAGTCATCTGAGGGTGCCGGGGTTCCGGCAGCGCCTCCCTCGGCGTCGGCCATGAGAGGGGCCTGGAAGGCCACAGGACGCAGGCCAGGGCCCACCAGCTCAATGGGGTCCCCCTGGGCAAACTTGTTGCGCAGAGAGGCAGTCGCCAGCCCCTGGGGGGTGCAGGATTGGACCACCGCCAGCACCTGCCAGTCCCGGATGTACCGGGCGTCCTGGATAAACTGCCCCGGCTGGCCGTAGAAGAAAAGCCGGTGGGTAGTGCCGGTGGCTCACCTTTTCCACCTCGTCCCGCCACACGGGGTCTAGAGGGGACCCCTGCCAGGGCAGCGTCGATGCCGTGGCGGTAGGCACCGGTGACGATGGCGGCGTAGTAGGCCGACTTGGCCGGCCCTCGATTTTCAAAGAGTCCACTCCGGCGGCCAGCAGGTCGGGGATGTGGTCGATCATGCACATGTCCCGGGAGTTGAGGATATAGGTTCCCTTTTCGTCCTCGTAGACGGGGAAGTACTCCCCAGGCGCTTCTCCTCCATGAGGGCGTACTGGTACCGGCAGGGCTGGGCACAGGCCCCCCGGTTGGCGTCCCGCCCGGTCATGTAGTTGGACAGCAGGCACCGGCCGGAGTAGGACACGCACATGGCCCCGTGGGCGAAGGCCTCCAGTTCCAAGTCCCTGGGGGTTTTGGCCCGGATCTCGGCGATCTCCGAAGGCTCAGCTCCCGGGCCAGGATCCCGGTCCGCCCCCCAGATCGTCTTAAGGCCCGGGCGGCCTGGTAGTTGGACACGCTGGCCTGGGTGCTCACATGGATCTTCACGGAGGGGGCATAGCGCTTGGCCAGGGCCAGCACCCCCACATCCGCCAGGATCACCGCGGTGACCCCGCTCTCCTCCAGCAGTTCCAGCCAGGCGGGGAGGGCGGCCACCTCCTGGTTGCGGGGCATGGTATTGCAGGTGACGTGGAGGTCCGCCCCCTCTCCCGGCACAGGGCGGCGGCCCGGGGCAGGTCCTCCTGGGAGAAGTTCCCCGCGAAGGCCCGCATCCCGAAGGTGTCCCCCTGCCAGGTACACCGCATCCGCCCCGTAGGCCAGGGCCATTTCCAGCCGCTCCCAGTCCCCCGCCGGGGACAGCAGTTCCAATCGCTTCTCCATGGCCATCAGCTGTTCAGGAAGGCCTGGTGCTCGCTGTAGGAGCTGAAGAAGTGGTGGACACCGTCGTCGCCCAGGGCGTAGTAGTAGTAATTGGTGCTGTTGGGGTTCAGCGCCGCCATGATGGACTCCATGCCGGGGTTGGCGATGGGTCCAGGAGGCAGGCCCTTTATACAGGTAGGTGTTATAGGGGCTATCGACGGTCTGGTAATCCTCCTCGCTGACGATCTCCCCCTCCGGCAGGACGTACTGGATGGTAGCGTCGATGTTCAAGTACCCCGCCGTGCCGCCGCTGGTGTTGTTCAAACGGTTGTAGATAACCGAGGCGATGTTGGCCCGGTCGGTGCCGTCGGTCTCCTTCTCGATCATGGAGGCGATGGTGAGGATCTCCCGGATGGAGTACCCTGTCTCCTCGATCTGGGCCCGGATGTCGTCGTTGACCCGGCTGTCGAAGTTGACCAGCATCTTGTTGATCACGTAGCGGGCATCCTCCCCCATGTAGAAGTCATAGGTGTCCGGGAAGAGGTAACCCTCCAGCGGGTTGGGATCGCCCAAGGGGATATCCTGCAAGAAGGAGAAGGCGTAGTCGTGGTTGGCCGCCATGTCGTTGAGCTTCTCCACGGTGGAGACCCCTTCCTCCTCCAGAAGCTGGAAGATCTGCTGGACGGTCATGCCCTCCGTGATGGTCACCTCCACCTCCTTCCGGTTGGAGGAGCTGGAGCTCAGGCTGTTGAGCAGGGCCCGGTAATCCATGTCCGAGTCCACCACATAGGTGCCCTGGGCAATCTCATCGTCCCCGCCGGTCACGGCGGCAAAGAGCCGGAACAGGACGGTATGCTCAATGATGTTGTTGGTCTTCAATTGATCCACCACGCTGCCGAAGTCATTCTCATCCTCCACCGTGATGGTGGCAGAGGTGGAGGTTTTGTTCAGAGCCAGCATATCGTTGGCCATGGACCATCCCACCGCCGCCAGCACCATGGAGATGGCCACTACCACCACAAGATAGACAATGGAGTTGGTCAGCGGAGAGCGCTTGGCCTTGGTGCGGCGCTGGGGCGTGGCGCGGCGCTCCGGCTCTTCCGGGCGCCGCCGTCTGGTGTCTCGCTGCATAGCTTACCTCCTCAAAGCGGAGCCGGCAGAGGGCTCCGCGGGTTCGGTTGGTTTAATCGATGGGTTGGGTCATGGGCCACACCTGGCCCTCCTCGGTGAGGACGCAGGCACTTGGGCAGGCACACGGTCTTGCCCTGGTCCAGCAGGGTCTGGATGAGGCCGGCGGTGGCCACTTCCTGCCCCACGCCGTAGTAGAGGAGCACCGTATGGGCCTCTGCCAGCTTGGGGTGCTCCAGGAAGCGCTGGATCAGCTCCCCGTCAGACCAGGCCCGTTCCTGGTCGGTGAGCTCCGCCATGGCCTCCCGGATCTGCTGGCGGAGGATCTTTTTACCTTTGCCACTTCTTGTCCCATGTTATCGTTCCTTTCCGTAGAGCAGGGGGGCTGCCGCCTGCCAGATGTCCCTGTGAATCTCGTCAATGGACCGCAGGTTCCCCGCCGGGTCCAGGCAGGGGATGGTTTTCCAGCCGTAGAGGGCCGCCGCCTCCAGCGCCGCTTGGCGGCAGGCGGCCAGGTAGGCGCTATCGGTCTCATGGATGTCCCCGTGGGTGTGGGTGGCCGCTTCCCGCTGACGGAGCAGGGCCACCGCCCGGTCCGTGGGCATGTCCAGGTAGAGCACCAGGTCGGGCTCCGGCAGCCCCAGGCGGTGGTACTCAAAGTCAAAGAGCCACTGGAAAAGGCCGGCCGCTCCCCTTCCGGGACCTTGCTGGACTGGTGCACCGCGTTGGAGGTGGTGTACCGGTCGGCCAGCATCAGGCCGCCGGCCAGATAGTCCTGCTGCCAGACCTTTTTCCAGGAGGCGTACCGGTCCACCGCGTAGAAGCTGGAGGCGGCGTAGGCGTTCACATCCTCCGGCCGCTTCCCGAACTCCCCGCGGAGGTACATCCGCAGCAGGGCGGAGGACTCCTCCTGGTACTGGGGGAACACCAGCCGCCGGAAGGCGATCCCCTCCGCCTGGACCCGCTGGCACAGTTTGGCAAACTGGGTGGACTTGCCGGACCCGTCGGTCCCCTCCAGGACGATGAGCCGGCCTTTCTGGGGGGCGCTCATGGCTTCCCCGCTTTCGCTTCTCCCCGGCGGCCGCCACCAGGAAGCCGGGGAGCTTAGCCATCCGGCCGATGCGGCTGGGCTGGTGGAGCAGGCGGTAGCACCACTCCAGCCCCAGCTTCTGCCAGGCAGCCGGGGCCCGCTTCACATGGCCGGCGTACACATCCAGCACGCCCCCAGGCCCACCATCAGGTGGGCTCCGGTGGCCGGGCCGTGCTGGGCCATCCACACCTCCTGCTTGGGGGGCCCCCAGGCAGACAAAGACCACGTCGGCCTGGGCCTGGTGGATGGCCTCCACCACCGGCCCGTCCTCCTGGAAGTAGCCGTGGTGGGTGCCGCACACCGTCAGGCCGGGGTAGGTCTTGCGCAGGTTGTCCGCCGCCTGGTCCGCCACCCGGGCTTGGCCCCCAGGAGGAAGAGCCTTCCCCCCGTCTGGGCCAGCCGGGTCAGCAGGCCGGAGGCAAAGTCAATCCCCGGCACCCGCTCCTGCAGGGGGGGTACCTAGGATCTTGGCGGCGTGGATCACCCCGATGCCGTCGGGGGGAGGACCAGCCCGGCGCCGTTGAGGACCTGGCGGTAGTCCTCCCGCTGCCGGGCCAGGTTGACGATCTCCGGGTTGGGGGTCACCACATAGGCAAAGCCGGGGCCGGCCGCCAGGCGCTCTCCGGCGTCCACGGCTTCGGCCAAAGGTCAGGTTGTCAAACAGGACACCCATGATGTCGTTTCGCACAGCGTTCCATCTCCCTGGTTCCCCCTGTTCCAGGGGCAGAATTGGATATAATCTAAAGGATTGTACCACTTTTTTTCCCGGTTTGTCCACCGTCAGAACCCACAGGCCCCGTCTCTCAATGCCGGCAGAGCCAAAGAGGTTCACCACAAGGACCCCGGCCACAATCAGGGGCCATGCCCACCATTCCCGCCGTGGTGAGCTTCTGCCCAAAGGCCAGGGCTGCGATCACCGAGGTGGCCACGATGCCCACCGCGCTCCAGGTAGCGTAGGCGATGCCCAGGTCCAGGCGGTTCAACGCCTTGGAGAAGAGGAAAAAGCAGACGCCGTACCCCAGCAAAGCTCAACACGGAGGGGCCCAGCTTGGTGAACCCCTCGGAGAGCTTCAGCTGGGTGGTGGCGAAGATTTCCAGGGCGATGGCGCCGCCCAACAAAAGATAGTGCATGACAAAGCTCCCTTTCTCTCTCATTTTTTGCCGCCTCAGTGTATCATATTCTCCCCCTTTCGGCAAGCCGGCGGCCAACGCCGTTGCCAAGGGGCGGGAAGGATGGTACAATGGAGCCAACATCCCATGAGAAAGAGAGGACGTTCCATGTTCCGCAATGCTACCATGGCAGACCTGGACCAGGTCGCCGCCATCTATGACCGCATCCACACCGAGGAGGAGGCCGGCCGGTCCACTGTGGGGTGGATTCGGGGCGTCTACCCACCCGCCAAACCGCCTTGGCGTCCATCCAGGCAGGGGATCTGTTCGTGGCCGAGGAGGACGGGCAGATCGTGGCCACCGCCAAGATCAACCAGGAGCAGGTCCCCGTCTATGCCAGCGCCGCCTGGAGCCGGGAGGCCAAGCCCCAGGAAGTCATGGTCCTCCACACCCTGGTGGTGGACCCCCAGGTGAAAGGGCAAGGGTTGGGGCAGCCGGTTTGTGGCCTTCTATGAGGACTACGCCAGGGACCACGGCTGTCGGGACCTGCGGATGGACACCAACGAGCGCAACGCCGCCGCCCGCCGGCTGTACCACAACCTGGGATACCAAGAGGTGTCCATCCTCCCCTGTGAGTTCAACGGGATCCCCGGTGTGAACCTGGTGTGCCTGGAAAAACTGCTCTAACCCAACCGGCCCCAAAGGGCCTTTGCATGACGCGCGCCCAAATCCTGTTCGGATTTGGGCGCGCGTTTCTTCTCTCCGCAGCCTTACCCCATCGGGCCCAGCAGGAGGTCGCGGGCCACGGGGGTCTCAAACAGTTCCGCCACCTTTTCCTGGTCTCGGGTCTGGGCCAGGGCCCACATGAGTTTGGCATAGGCCGCCTCTAAGGTCATGTCGTAGGCCTCCAGCACCCCGGGCTGGGCCTTGAGGCCGTGGCCCACCTGGTAAACCCCCAGGTCACTGCCCTCATTCTGCACCTGGGTGGTAAAGACCACCGTCTTTCCCTGGGCAGCTGCCTTTTTGAATCAGGGGAAAAGCCCCCCCTTGGCCTGGCCGGGGGGAGCCCGCCGGAGCCGAAGCTCTCCACCACCACCCCGTGGCTGGCCTCCAGGGCAAAGGCCAGGAAGTCCGGGGACTGCCCCGGCACCAGCTTGACCAGGGGAGACCTTCTGGTCCAGGGCGTGGTAGAAGGTGGGCCGGGCCTGGGCCTGGGGGCAGAGGTAAGGGGTCACCTTCCCCGCCCGCACCACCCCCAGGATGGGGTGGTTGATGCTGGAGAAGGCCCCATAGCTCTTGGAATAGGTTTTCCGAGCCCGGGTTCCCAGGAGGATTCGCCCGCCAAAGACCACCGTCACCCCCGGCAGGCGGCCGTCGCAGGCCACGGCAAAACTGTCCCAGAGGTTGGTCTTGGAGTCGGTGATGTCCATGTGGATGGGCTTCTGGCTGCCGGTGAGGACGATGGGCTTGGGGCTGCCCTGGATGAGGTAGCTGAGGGGCCGCCGCCGTGTAGGCCAGGGTGTCCGTTCCGTGGCAGAGGACGAAGCCATCGTAGTGGTCATACCCCGCCTCCACCGCCCGGGCAATGTCCAGCCAGCGGTCTGGGGTCATGTCGGTGGAGTCGATGTTGCACACCTGAAGGGGGGTCCACCTGACAGAGCTTCTCCACCGCCGGGACGTACCGGAGGAAATCCGCCCCTTCCATCCCCGGGGCCAGCCCGGCCTCCGTCATCTCCGAGGCGATGGTCCCCCCGGTTCCAATCATCAAAATCTTTTTCACGCGTTTCCTCCCCTTCTCTCGAAAAAAGGGCCGTCCGCCAAGGCGGACGGCCTTCCACTCGGTTTCTTTTTCCAAACGTTGGCAAAGCAGGTTCGAAAGGGATCAGCCTACGCTGTTCCACTTCTCGATGACCGCCCGCAGCTGGTTGGTCATCTTCTTGAGGTCCTTGTTGGGGCTGCCCTTGCTGGCATGGATGATGGCCACCAGATCCATGGCCGCCCGCTCCAACTCGTGGTAGGCGTTGGAGGGCCGGCTGCCATCGGAGGTAAAGCTCCCCTTCTTGGGGGCCAACTCCACCCCGGCGGCCAGCATCTTGTTGGCGGCCAGGTCAAAACCTCTCGTACAGGGGGGCATGGGCAGGCAGGCCCATCTCCCGCAGGGTGTTGGCAAAGATCTCCGTCACAGGCGCGTCCCCGTGGACCACAAAGACCTGCTGGGGGGCGGGGTCCTTCACCGCCTGGATCCACTGAAGCAGGTGGCTCCGGTCCGCGTGGGAGGACAGGCCTTGGAAGTTATAGATGGAAGCGTTGACCGCAATCTCCTCCCCGAACAGGCGGACCTGCTTGGCCCCGTCCAGGAGGTGGCGGCCCAGGGTCCCCTCCCCTGGTAGCCCACGAAGACAATGGCGCACTCCTCCCGCCAGAGGTTGTGCTTCAGGTGGTGGCGGATCCGCCCGGCATCGCACATGCCCGAGGCGGAGATGATGACCTTGGAGGACTTGTCCAGGTTCAGCTGCTTGGACTCCTCGCTGCTCTCGGTCATCATCAGGCCGGGGAAGGTGAAGAGCTTGTCCCCCTCCTTCACCACCTCCAGGGCCTCCTCGTCCAGGTAGCCGGAGGTCGCCGGAGAAAAATCTTGGTGGCCTCGTTGGCCAGGGGGAGTCCACGCAGACGGTGAAGTCGGGGTTGCTCTTCACCATCCCCTCCTTCTTCATCTCCCGCAGGAAATAGAGCAGCTCCTGGGTGCGGCCCACCGCAAAGGAGGGGATGATCACGTTGCCCCCTTGGAGAAGGTGTCGTCGATGATCTTGGCCAGTTCGGCGGTGTAGGAGGTGACGGGGTTGTGGTTCCGGTCCCCGTAGGTGCTCTCCATGACCACGTAGTCCGCCCCAGGGGGACCGGGTCCCGAATGATGGGCTGGTTGATGTTGCCAATGTCCCCGGAGAAGACGATCTTTTTCTCCACCCCGTTCTCCTCCAGCCACAGTTCCACGCTGGCCGAACCCAGCAGGTGGCCGGCGTCCACGAACCGCAGCTTCACCCCCGGGGCACAGGTCCACGATTTGGCCATACTCCGCCGTGGTGATGTGGGCGGCCACCTGGGCCGCGTCCTCCACTGTGTACAGAGGCTCCACCGGCGGCCGGCCGGCGCGCTTGCCCTTCTGGTTCTGCCACTGGGCGTCCATCTCCTGGATGTGGGCCGAGTCCTGGAGCATCACCGACATCAGCTGGGCGGTGAGGCGGGTGGTGACAATCTGGCCCTGGAACCCCTCCTTGATCAGCAGGGGGATCCGGCCGGAGTGATCAATGTGGGCGTGGGTGACGATCACATAGTCAATATAGTTGGGGGCAAAGTCCAGCACGGAATTGTCCCGCTCGTCCTTGCCCTGCTGCAGGCCGCAGTCAATGAGGATCTTCCGGCCCTGCACCTCCAGGCAGTGGCAGCTGCCGGTGACGGCCTTGGCCGCCCCGAAAAAAGGTGAGTTTCATGGGGTATCCCTCCCTGTTCGCGCTCTCCCGGCCGGGGCCGGGGATCGGGTTTCGCAATTATATTTATCATACCCTATTTTCCCCGGTTTGCATAGGGGTTTTCCCCATTTCTTCCAAACCTGCCGCCGTTGCCTCCCGGGCGGCCCTGTGCTACAATGCTGGTAGAAACCCCATAAGGAGGAAACTTCCATGACCACCATGAGCCATGTCTGCATCCGGGTCCTGGACCTGGACCGCAGCCTTACCTTTTACCGCGATGCCCTGGGCCTGGTTCCCCAGCGGGAGATGACCATGGAAGACCGGGGGCTGGCACCTGGTCTTTCTGGGGACAACGAAACCCCCTTCCAGCTGGAACTGTGCAAGGAGATCGCCCGCACCCAACCCTACCGCCTGGGGGACGACACCCCCACGTGGCCGTCACCGCCAAGGAATTTGAGGCCCTGAAAGCCCGTCACCGGGCAGAGGGCCGTATCGTCGATGAACTGGCGGGGGGCATCTACTTCATCCAGGACCCCGACGGGCACCTCCTGGAGATTCTGCCCCCGAAGTAAGGTCCGTTCCCCCACAGAACCAGCCCGGCCGCCTCGGCCAGGCATAGGGAAAGCCCCCTCCCCGGTGGTACAACCACCAGGGGGGGGGCTTTCCGATGGGTCTCCCCTTCTGCAGAACCGCGAGGCGGTTTTCAGAAGGTTTGGTTAGCCGTAGCAGAAGTAACTGGTGCTGGCATACCAGCCGCTGTTAAAGTACACGGACTGCCACACGCCCTTGCCCTGGGCGAAGTTGGCCTGGTAGAGCACGTTGCTGGGCATATCCACCTGGCCCATCATGGCCTTCTTCACCGCCGTTTCGCACATGGCGTAGTAGTAGGTGCCATTCTGGCTGTCGGCGGACTTAATGGAATCAGTGGCTGCCTGGGTAGCATACTTGGTGGCATACTACCGGGCTGGGTGATGACCCCCTTCACCGTATCCGGGAAGCGGCTGTCCGCCACCCGGTTGAGCACCACCTGCGCCACGTACTCCCGCAGCTGCTCCGTGGTGTGGCCGGCCTCATAGAACACCGCCGTGGTGAGGATCCGGATGTCCTCGTCGGTGTACTGGGACAGCTTCTGGTAGGCCACGATCTCGTCCTGGGCCGCCCACCAGGTAGACTGGGCAGCCTGGATGTAGGCGCTGCTGTCATCGTACCCCTTTTGGCGCAGCGATTCCGCCGTCTGATGGGCCTGGTCCTGGATCACCTTCTGCTCCTGGATGGCTGCCATGCACGTGGTATAGTTGCTGTCGGCGGTGTCGGCTGCAAAGGCCGCCGGCACCATGGTCACCGTCAGGGGCCATGCAGAGCAAGGTCGCAGTCAAAAACTTTCTCATGAATCAAACTCCTGTCGTCGCGGAGTTCCCTCCGCCGCCCCGCCTCAAGCGCCCGTCCGGGGCAGCATCTCAGAGGGGCCTCCTGGTGGTTTCCTCTGGCCGGGTCCGTCTCTCTCTCGGGGCCCGGCGGCGCTTGACGGGAGGCATTATACACAAAACCCCTCCCCTTGGCAAATCCCCGTTTTGGGGAAAAATTCAGGGAAAGCTGCGATGGCTTTGGCAGGATTGTCAAGATTTTGTTTTTGATTGTTACTCTTTTTATCGGCTTTGTCATTTCTTTGGCCTTATTTGTAACGATTTTGTTACCTTTTTGGCGCAATTTTGTTACCGTTCACAAAATTTAGCCCCATTTTCTAGGCCATTGCTGAGAAAAAAACGGGGAACCCCTTGCGGCACAAAGGGGTTCCCTATTGTGCACTTTGTCAGGCCCCGGGTTAAAAGTCCTGAAATTCCGGGGGACATAGGCCCCAAAAATGCCTCCATCCCCTCCTGTTTGTCGTGGGTGGCAAAGGTCCAGGCCCATCAGATCCATCTCCCGCTGGGCGCCGTTCTTCAGGTCGATCTCCTGGCTGGAATTGATGGCCGTTTTGGCCAGATAGACCGCATAGCTGGCCCGAGAGGCGATCTTCTTGCCCAGGGTCCGGCAGGCCTCAGCAGGTCCTCCTTGGGCACCACGTGGTTGACCAGGCCGATCCGCCAAGCCTCCTGGGCATCGATCTGGTCCCCGGTGAAGATCATCTCCTTGGCCCGGCCGGCCCCGATGAGGCGGGCCAGCCGCTGGGTCCCTCCCCGCCGGGGATGATACCCAAGGTGACCTCCGGCAGCGCAAACCGGGCCTGCTCGCGGCGATGCGGATGTCACAGGCCAGGGTGAGCTCACATCCGCCCCCAGGGCGTAACCGTTAACGGCGGCAATGGTCACCTGGCGCATGTTTTCCAGCAGCCCCGCCGCCTCGTGACACAGCCCGGACAGGCGTCTAGCGGCCATGGAATCCTCGTGCACCATCTGGGCAATGTCCGCCCCGGCGGCGAAAGCTTTGTCCCCCGCCCCGGTGAGGATGACCGCCTTGATATCATCCATCCCCTCTACCCGGCGAAGGATGGCAATGAGTTGGCGGTAGACCTCGCTGTTCAGGGCGTTGAGGCTCTTGGGCCGGTTCAGGGTGACCAGGGCCAGTGGGGCCTCCAGCTGCAATGTGACAACTTCTTCCATGGGATTTCCTCCTATCTCCTCCCCCGTTGGGGGTGTTATCCACGATAGGCCGCATAGACCTGGCGGCGGGTATAGTCCTTGGCTGGGCCGAAGAACTCGCTGGGCAGGCTGCTCACCGTGCCGTCGGGGTCCATGGCGTACTTTAAAATGCCCTGCTCGGCGCACCAGTCCATGGCGCCCCAGTTGGCGTGCTGGGGGTGCCGGTCTCCCCGAATCTTGGCCACCCGGCGGCCCGATGGCCTCTGCCCGGGGGCCAGGAGCATGGCCAGCTCTCCCAGGTCATGGGATCGTCCAGCCGCAGGCGGTTGTCCGAGAAAACGATGCCCCGGGTCTTTTGGAGGGCGACCAGTTTCTCAAAACCGGGCTCCTCCCGGCCTACATCTGCAAAGGGGCTGTAGTCGGCCATAAGCTGTTCCACCGTAACCACCCGGTAGCCGTAGGACTGGAGGAGCTCCAGCTGCTGCTTTAGGCCGAAGGCCACCGGGTGCGGCGGCGGCTCATGTTGTACCCGTCCTTCTGGAAGATGATCTGCCGGCCAAGGCATCGGGGTCAGCCTCCAGGGCCCGCTTCATGGGCTCCACCATGGCTGCAATCTCCCGCCTGGAGGGACTCCTGGACGGTGTTGTGATGGATGGGCAGCCACCCGGCTCCGTCAAAGGCAGCCGCTAAATAGAGGTAGCCCATCTGGTCGTAGGCGTCGTAGCTGGTAAAGCCCCCTCAATCTTGTCCACATAGTGGGGCGGGCGGCCCATGGTCATGGTATAGCCATAGGTCTCCTGGAGAAGGGGTGTGCAGCCGGGTGAGGTCAGCCACCACGGGGTCCAGCCCGTGGAAATGGTCCCGCTTTGCCGTAGACAAAGGGCTTTTTTCCCAAAGAGGACATGGCGGTACCCGTGGTTGGTGATCTGGTGCCCCTCGTGCAAAATCCGGCGGACCAGCCGGTCGTTGTGGACCACCCCTCCCCGGCCGTCCTGGTTGATGTCGGGGTAATGGTCATAACGCACCCCGCCCCAGTCGAGCCTGGCCCGATTTTGCCGGCCAGGTCGGGGTAGTTTTCGCTGGTGTCCCCCACCACATCAAAGGTACCCAGGGCGTGGTACTCCTGCAGCGTGTCCAGCAGCAAGTCGGTCAGCGCTCGGCCGCCAAACTTGTCGGGGCTGGAGGGCAGGTCCATGGGGCCGTCGTCAAAGGTCATGGCCACCACCCGCTCCTTGGTGTGCACCCGCTCAATGCGGCGGGTGTAGCTCACATGGTGCTTTCCTCGGGCAAGAATTTTTCAGGACGCGCTTGCCCATTTTGCCCGCTTTTACGATCAAAGACATAGTCAAATTCCTCTTTTATTTCAATCTACATGCCATGTCGGCTGCGCCAACGCTTCCAAGCTGCCATCGCTTCCCGGTAATGGAAGCCCACAACCGCGATAAAAATACACCACACAGCCCAGGAGCAACTTCAAGGCCGTACGAATCAGGACACTAGAGATCCCCAACTGACCCACCGCCAATACCGCCACGGCCGCTAACGCCATTGCTATCACGCACTTGCCATAGCTTTTCCATTGAGAAAAATAGGCGGAACCCTGGCAGCATTTCCTTCACGCCCCGGTTTAAGAAGTAAACCGACACCACAGCAGACAAGCTCGTGGCCAGCGTCACACCCAGAATTCCCACTCCAAAACTGAGGAGAATGCTCAGAACCACATTGACACCCACTGACAGCATACTGATCACCATAGGGGACTTCGTCTCCTGATAGGCAAAATGAACACGGATCAGCAGGTCCCGCAGGGCAATGATTGGAAAGCCCACCGCAAAGCCCACCAGGGCAAGGGGTCGTACTGTGGACGTTTTCCAAGGTGAATTCCCCCGGTAATACACCAGGGAAACAATGTCCCCTGCGCTTAACACCGTAATCAACGCCACTGGCGCCAGAATGAGGATCATCATGGTGGAGGACTGCGTCAGCATTCGCTTCATCACCTCCTGGTCCTTCCTCGCAGCGATCTCTGCAAAACCGACTCAGGAGAATCAGATTGATGGTTGCCGTGAAGGTTCCCGTGACGAACTGTTCTAAGGTATTGGCGTAGGTATAGGAAGAGGCCATCCCCTCCCCCAAATAGGAACAGATTGCCTTATCCACCACGCCGTTCAGCTGGATCACAACGTTGCTCACCAACACGGGCAGGGCCAGCCGCCAAACCTTGCGCACGTTCTCATCCCGTAAATTCAAGGAGGGGATATACCGATAGAATTTCCGGCTGCGCCAGTGCAGGCACACGACCTGAATCACATTGGCGATGTAATAGGCATAGACCAAGGCCGACAAGCCCAACCGCCCCCCAGAGCCAGCATAAAAAAGATGGCTACTGGGTTATAAATGACCCCATATAGCTTTCCCGGGATAAAAATATCATTGGCATTCTGTACTGCCGCATAGACAGACTGAATCGCCGAAAAAAGAAAGGCCACCGAGAACAGCCGCAGATAATGCGCCAGGCTTGCAATCTGTTCCTCGGTATAGGCCGGGGCCAGCAACCAGCCCACTTGGGGGCAAACAAATCCAGCAGCACCACAACCACTGCAGCCCCCATCAGAAACAAACTCAACACCCGGGAGGCCACTTTTCCCGCCGCTGGTTTTCCCTGGTTGAGGGCAATGGAGATATATACCGTCACCAGAGCCGTAGTCAGAGCGGTGGTAAAGGCCGCCGAGAGGTTGATCATAAACTCGCTGGAGACAAAGTAAATATCCGTGGCAGTGTTGGACCCATACACATTAGACACAATACTCTGGCGGAGGAAGCCCAACACCTTGGACAGCAGCATCACTGCCGCCACCGCAGAGGTGGCTTCTAGAATGTTTTTGCCCATCAGCCCCTCCTGAGCAGGTTGCGCAGATAACGCCGGCCTGGGCCTCGATCCCCATAACCGGACCCCGTCAGGGACCCCCTGGATGGAGGCTGGCCCTCAA